>OBIY01000013.1_pt1 | contig 80856 bp, 67 predicted proteins | sample 1519841 | NCBI WGS metagenome assembly OBIY01 (sample SAMN03019774, study PRJEB22545) | beach sand metagenome | biome: beach; feature: sea beach; material: beach sand | place: USA: Municipal Pensacola Beach, FL | collected 2010-07-30 | depth 30-40 cm m
GCCTTGGTAAAGGAAAGGTGCTTGCGCACGGCAGATGACACTGACATGTACAACGGGGCCCCGGATAAGTACAACTGGTCTCTGGTGCATGACAAGCCGGTTGAAATGTTTATCCCCTACAACAATTACAAGCTGGATAGCCCGGATGTTTCATACGAGACCCTGCTGCAGAAGGGGCACGTGAATTCTGATTACCAGCGTTGGGAGCTGCACCGTGTGTGGGTGGTAGAAGCCAATCTGAAAGATGGTGAACGCCACATTTACACCAAGCGTCGCTTCTACATTGATGAAGACTCCTGGCAAATTGCCGCCATCGACCAGTACGACCGTCGTGGTGAGTTGTGGCGCGTTAGCCTTGCCTTCATCAAGAACTACTACGAGGTGCCTACCCAGTGGACTGCTCTTGATGCATTCCACGACCTGCGTGCCCAGCGTTATCACGTACAGTTCCTCGATAACGAAGAAGCCTCGATTCTGGACTACAGCCAGCCTGTACCGGGTGACCGTTACTTCCACCCGGCAGCATTGCGCCGTCGTGGTCGCTAATCAGAAGAAAAGGCTGACAACGTAATGTCAGTATCCACAAAGCGGCCGGGACCCTGAAGGATCCCGGTCGTTTTGTACTCGGCCTCTTGTCAGAGGCCATCGGGAAGAGATGGGACAATGAAAAAAATACTTGTTATGGCAGCGGGTGCCTTGCTGTCTTCGCCTCTATTGGCGGCACCGTATATTGATAATGAGGCACCGTTGGTGGCGGCCAATGCGTACCTGGATCTCGCTGATGCCGGGGGCCGGGTTGTTGCCGTGGGTGATCGCGGCAAAATCCTTTTCTCCGATGATCAAGGCGGACACTGGAAGACAGCTGTCGCCCCTTCGGAAGTCCTGCTGACAGCAGTCTGCTTCGCTGATGCCCGTCATGGTTGGGCAGTTGGCCACGATGCCGTTGTGTTGGGCACGGATGATGGAGGGGAAACCTGGACACTTCAGTACAGTGATCCACTGGGTGGCGGAGAGTCCTCTGATGTTGAGGAAGAGCCGCTGGATGATCTGTCCATGGATGATATCTATGGTGATCCCTATGGTGACGACGATTATGGGGATGATCTTTATAGCGACGATCCCTACGAAGAAGCCTCGTCTGCCCCGGTCGATACCTCGGGTGCTCCTTTGCTGGATGTGCATTGTGAAAGCAAAGATAAAGCGGTTGCGGTGGGTGGCTATGGCTATTACCTGGAGACCTCTGACGGCGGTGACACCTGGAGCAAGCAGGCCGCTCGCATGAAGAACAGCGATGGCTGGCATCTATATGCCATGTCAGATGCGCCGAAGAGTGATGATCGTTACGTAGTGGGGGAGAAAGGGGTTATTTTTCGCTCCACAGACAAGGGTGCCAGTTGGACCCAGCTTGACAGCCCCTACGATGGAACGCTGTTTGGTGTGACAGCAATTTCAGACTACCAGGTTCTCGTTTACGGGTTGCAAGGCAATGTCTGGTTGTCTGCCAATCGAGGTGTTAGCTGGAAAAAAATCCCGACCAAGCTGACTCGTGGCGTTAATGACGGTGCGGTATTGGCTGATGGCAGCGTTGTGTTGGTGACCAATGCTGGAGGCATCCTTACCAGTCATGATGACGGCCAGTCATTCTCCCTGCGGTTCCTGCCGGACCGTGAATCCATCTCCGCAGTGCTGCCCCGTATCGGTGGCGGTGTCCTGATCGCCGGTCAAGGCGGTCTGCGTGTGATTGAAGACGTGAAATAAGGGAGCACAGCAATGTCAGGTCGAATTTCTCAATCTATCGCCGGCGCCTTGTTCAAGGTCCGTCCGGTTATATTGCTGCTCTTTATTGCCGCTACTGTCCTTCTGGGTATTCAGGCAAGCAAGATTCAGCTCAATACGGATATCAGCAAAATGGTCCCGCTGGACCACCCTTATATCCAGAATTATTTTGAACACAAGAATGACCTCAGCCTGGGTAATGACGTGCGGTTGATTGTCGCCGAAACCAAAGGTGACGATCTTTTCAATGAAGATTACATGGCCGCGCTAAAGGAAATCACCGATGAGGTGTTTGCCCTTGAAGGTGTGGATCCCAGCAAGATCAGTTCCCTGTGGACCAGCAATGTTCGTTGGAACGAGGTGACGGAGCAGGGGTTCCAGGGTGGGGAGGTGATTCCTGCCGGTTATGATGGGTCTGCCGATTCTCTGGAGCAACTTCGCACTAACGTGCTGCGCTCGGGGCAGGTCGGACGCCTGGTAGCGGATAACTTCCAGTCCAGTGTTGTTCATGCTCATCTGCTGGATGCGCTTGGGGATGGCGGTGTGGATATTCCTGAACTGTCAGCCAGCCTGGAAGAGATTCGTAGCACCTATCAGGAAAAGTACCCGAACGTACGTATTCATATCGTCGGTTTGGCCAAGAAAGCAGGGGATGTGATGGCCGCTGCTCAGGAAGTGGCCATGTTTTTCTTCCTGACTCTCGGTTTGATCGCCGTTCTGTTGTTGATCGACACTCGCTGTCTGCGAAGTGCTTTGACCGTAACACTTTGTTCTTTTGTGGCGGTGATCTGGCAGCTGGGCATTGTCAGCAGTCTGGGCTTTACCATTGACCCGTACTCGATGCTGGTGCCTTTCCTGGTCTTCGCCATTGCGGTGTCCCACGGTGTGCAGATCGTCAATACCCTGGCCAACTATGCCGCCTCCGGCATGTCGTCACTGGATGCGTCGCGTTCCACCTTCCAGGCGCTGTGTGTGCCGGGCATGGTGGCGCTGGTGTCGGATGCGATCGGTTTCCTGACCCTGTACATGATTGATATCGGGGTGATCCGTGAATTGGCCATGGCGGCCAGTATTGGCGTGGCGGTGATCATTATCACCAACCTGGTGATTGTGCCGATGTTCCTGTCCTACCTGGGCGTAAGTAATGCTTCGGTACGCAAGATTCAGGCAGGGGAGAAGAAAGATCATCCGCTGGCAGCCCTGTTCTCGCGCTTCACCCGTACACCGCTTGCAGCACTGTCCATTCTGGTTGCCGTTGTGGGTTATGCCGGTGGTATCTACCTGAGTCAGGATCTGAAAATCGGGGACCTGGACAAGGGCGCGCCTGAATTGTGGCCGGACCCCTGTGAGGAAATGGATTGCCCGCGCGGTTATGAGCCCAAGGATCGCTATCGTTATAACCATGACGTGAACTTCCTGGTGTCCAACTACTCGGTCAGTGCCGACGTGCTGGTGGTGATGGGCAAGACCCCGGTGGAGTCCTGTAACACTTATCAGGCGATGCAGGCGATTGATGACATGGCCTGGACACTGCAGAACGTGGAAGGGGTGCAGGATGTCACCACGATCTCCTCAGCCACCAAGATGATTGCCACCAACATGAACGAAGGTTCCATGAAGTGGGCAACCATCTCCCGTGACCAGTACGCCCTGAACAATGTCATGAGCTTCATGCCAGACAGCCTGTACAACCTGGATTGCTCGTTGACTCCGGTGTATGTGTTCCTGGATGACCACAAGGCGGAAACGCTGGATCGTGTGACCAAGGCGGTGGCTGATTTCGCCGAAACCCGTAACAACGCGGACGTGGTGGAGTTCAAGCTGGCTTCCGGTAATGCGGGTGTGGAAGCGGCCACCAACCAGACCATCGAAGCCAGCCAGTACCCGATGCTGGCGCTGGTCTATGCGGTCGTTTCGGTGCTGGTGCTGATTGCCTTCCGCTCCATTCGTGCGGTGATCTGTATTATCGTGCCGCTGGGGCTGACCTCCATTCTCTGTCAGGCACTGATGGCCCAGCTGGGTATTGGTGTAAAAGTGGCGACCTTGCCGGTCATCGCACTGGGTGTGGGGATCGGGGTGGACTACGGCATCTACATTTACAGCAAGCTTTCGGAATACCTGAAACAGGGTATGGATCTGGAAGACGCCTATAAGGAAACCCTCAAAACCACGGGTAAAGCGGTTGCCTTCACCGGTATTACCCTGGCAGTGGGTGTGATTTTCTGGGTGTTCAGCTCCATCAAGTTCCAGGCTGACATGGGGATCCTGCTGACCTTCATGTTCTTGTGGAACATGATCGGCGCCCTGTGGCTGCTGCCGGCGCTGGGCCGTTTCCTGCTCAAGCCGAATGCAGCGCGAGCCCGTCAACGCGGCTAACTGACGCGCTGGTTTCGTTAGTTGTTATTGGCCCGGCTATGCCGGGCCTTTTTTGTGGTCGACGCGTATTTGAGGGAATGGCTCACAACAGAGACCATCCCGTAAGAGCGTCGGTGACTGGCTGCGCTGACCCTCTGGGTCGCACTTTCCATGCGCTGATCAGCCGACGAGGAAAAGAATGATTTTTCACAGAGGGTCCAGAGGATACTGAGAAAGCTCCGTGCCCCCTGTGGAGGACACGCCGTGGATCGGGGCTTCAGCGGATGACGAGGCTCCTGTCCGACACAAAGCATCGTAGTCACCACAGCCGTTGGCTATAATGCCGGCGGTTTTCACTGATTCGGGCCCATCGATGTTGTATTCCCTCGCCAGACCGTTGCTGTTTTCCCTGTCCGCTGAACATTCCCATGAGCTCACCCTGGCCATGTTGCGCAAACGTGCGGGCAAGTTGTGGCCGGGTGCTGTACCCCATCGTCCCCGTCAGGTCATGGGCATTGAGTTCCCCAACCCGGTTGGGCTCGCAGCGGGTCTGGACAAGAACGGTGACTGTATCGACGGCTTGGCCGATCTGGGCTTTGGCTTCATTGAGGTCGGCACCATCACCCCGAGACCTCAGCCAGGGAACCCGAAGCCACGCCTGTTTCGGGTGCCTGAAGCGGGCGGCATCATCAATCGGATGGGTTTCAATAATCTGGGCGTGGATTATCTGGTCGGTGCCGTAAAAAGCAGCCGTTATAAAGGGGTGCTGGGGATCAACATCGGCAAGAACAAAGACACCCCGGTGGAAGATGCCGTGCAGGATTACCTTGCCTGTCAGCAAAAGGTGCATGCCTATGCAACTTACCTGGTGGTCAATGTATCTTCCCCCAATACTCCCGGGCTTCGCGAGCTTCAGCATGGTGAAGCGCTGGATAAACTGCTGGGCACGCTCCGTGAGGCGCAAACCCGGCTGGACCAGCAGCACCGTCGCCGGGTTCCTCTGGTGATCAAAATTGCGCCAGATAATACGGAAGAAGAGCTGCATGCCATGGCTGAGGCCTTTGTTGCGCATGGTATTGACGGTGTATGTGTGGGCAATACCACCCTGTCCCGTGAGGGCGTTCAAGGTCTGGCTAATGCCGAAGAGCAGGGTGGCTTGAGCGGTGCACCGCTGACCCCGATTGCCAATCAGGCACTGGCAACCATGAGCGCGGCGCTTAGAGGCAGAATTCCCATTATTGGTGTCGGCGGTATCAACAGTGCGGCAGATGCGCAGGAGAAACAGCGGCTGGGAGCTGAGTTGGTGCAGATTTACAGCGGATTGATTTACCAGGGGCCGGGATTGATTGGAGAGATTGCCAAGGGTTGGAAATAGCCCTTCCTCACTTTCTGATACGTATGAAAAAGGGCCCTGGTGGGGCCCTGTGGGTCGGCGCGCGAACGCGTCGGCGCGATGAGGAACTGAGGAGTTATCCGATGTTTTTCAGATTCTGGATGCTGGCTACACCCAGCAGACCCTGTGCGAAATGGGCGCGACCTTCGCGCCAGCCCCCCATCCAGTTAGTTCGTGCGTTTAACGCACCGAAGGGGCAATCTTCACGGGATTTTCCATCGAGGCCGGCGTTGTATCCCCGGCTATAGGCGCGGTCGTCTCTGTTTCGTTTTTGTCGCTTCATAGACGCTTTCCCTTTCACAGACAGCGGTACAAAAGAATGACCCCCGGGCAAAAGCGATGCCCGTGTAATGAATGGCTTCATCTTCAGGGTCGACACATTCAGTATGGGAAAGGCACCAGGGTGTGTCGAATACCAAGTAGCAATATGCTGGCCGTCCTTTAAGCATATGACGTATAAAGGACAGCACGATGACAGTTTATGTAACTGGTTGAAATTGAATGGATAAAAATTCTTCCTGTGCATAAAACAGTCACTTATGAGGAATAGATAATGGAATTTGTCGCTACCAGCATGCCCGGGTTGGCCCCGTTGCTGGCCGAAGAACTGAGCCACCTGGGAATGCCGGTAACAGAGACGGGCAAGGCGCATGTGGTGTTCAGTGGAGGCAGTGCCGATGCCTTGACGGTGTGCCTGTGGTCGCGGCTGGCTGAGCGGGTGTTATTGCCCCTGGCAACCCTGCAACTGACCCCGGATATTGCCCCGGAAAAGTTGGCCGCCAGCCAGGACTGGCGTGCGCTGGTGGGCAATGATGCGCCGTTGCACGTGCATGTGGAGCATGGTCTCGGTGTGCGTGGCGATAACCGTATCAGCGCCAAGCGGTTTATTCAGGCGCTGGGTGATGCCTTCCCCATTTCCCGTGACCCCCGTGGCAGCTGTTGCGTAAGGGCCCGGTTGGACCAGAACGAAGCGCACCTTTGGCTTGATCTGGCGGGAGAGCCGTTGCACCGGCGGGGGTATCGCCTGGCCGGTGGTCGGGCGCCGCTGCGCGAGACGCTGGCGGCGGCCATGCTATGGGCCGCAGGGTGGGCCAGCAAAGACCGGCCAGCCGCACTGCTGGACCCTTTTTGTGGCTCAGGCACCTTGTTGATCGAGGCGGCCTTGATGGCAGCTGGGCGGGCGGCAGGTGCCAACCGTCGCCATTATGGTTTTCAACATTGGCGGGGTTGTCGCCGGCAGTTGTGGGAAGCCGCCATGGCTGAGGCGGCGAACTCTGCTGAGCGGCCTGTGCCTACGCTGTCGCTGAAAGGGTTTGATGCCGATTTGAAGGCGATACAACTTGCCCAGCAAAACGCGGAGCGGGCAGGGGTTCGAGCGGTCATTCACTTTGAGCGCCGTGAGCTGGGCGCCCTGCGCCAGCGTGATTTTGCCGAACAGGGGATCTTGCTCACCAACCCGCCCTGGGGCGAGCGCCTGGACGAGCAGGAACAGGCAGGATGGCTGCATCTGGGTCTGGGGCGCACCGTGTCTGTGCTGGCACCGCAATGGACCGCCATTTTACTGGGGGCAGATGCGCAGGTGATGGACCGGACCGGGATGACGCTGGATACCCAGTGGCGCCTGAAGAATGGCCCCTTCAACAACTTTATCCGCCGTTATCTGCCGCGTTCACTGGCTGCGCCGGTGGTGGTCAGGGTGGCCGATGAATCGGCCTTTGAGGTCCCCGAAGACGCCAAGCCGCTCCTTAATCGTTTGCGCAAGAATGGCAAGCATCTGCGGCGCTGGCTGGAGCGCGAAGATATCCAGTGCTATCGCCTTTATGACCGAGACCTCCCCGAGTTCAATGTGGCCGTGGATATCTACGGTGACCAGGTACTGGTGCAGGAGTTCAAGGCCCCGAAAACGGTGGACCCGGAAAAAGCAAAAGCACGTCGTGATCTGGCAGTGACGGCGGTGAGGGCTGCGCTGGGCGTGCACCGCGAGCAGGTCCACCTGCGCACGCGAGAACGGCAAAAGGGCAAACAGCAATACCAGAAACTGGATGGGCAAGGTCACTACCGGCCAGTGCGGGAAGGACAGGCCCAATTGTTGATCAATCTGCAGGATTACCTGGATACCGGTCTGTTTCTGGATCATCGGCCGGTACGTTTGCGGATTGCCGAAGAGGCAGGCGGCAAGCGTTTTCTCAACCTGTTCGCCTACACCGGTTCTGCCACCGTGCATGCTGCAGTGGGCGGGGCCAAGCGTACCGTGACGGTAGACGCATCCAAAAAGTATCTTGAATGGACGGCGAGTAACCTTGCGTTGAATGGCTTTTCAACGGACCAGCATGCCCTGGAACGTTCCGATACCATGCGCTGGCTGGATGAGTGCCGCGAGCAGTTCGATATCGTGTTTTGCGATCCGCCGACCTTCTCCAATAACAAGTCCCGCAGTGACTTCGTGGTGGAAGAACACCATGGCGATTTGATCCGCAAAATAATGAAGCGGTTGGAGCGGGGTGGGGTGCTGTATTTTTCGTGCAACTACCGCCGCTTCCAGCTCGATGAATCCATTCGCAAGTGGTATGACGTGGAAGATCTGACTCGCTGGAGTATTCCCGAGGACTTTCGCCGCAACGAAAAGATCCATGTGCTGTATGCCATCCGGCATGTGGAGGCGCCATGATGGGCCGTCGCGAATCCATCGTTATGTATACGACGATCGGTTGTCACCTGTGCGAGGAGGCGGTTCAAATGTTGGCCATAGTGAAGCCCGGGATTGAGATCGAGGCGGTTGATGTGGCTCTTTCTGATGAACTGATCGCTAAATACGGGGAGCGGATCCCCGTTCTTGCGCTTGGCGACAGTGAGCTGTCATGGCCCTTTGGTCTGCTGGATCTTCAGCGTTTTCTGAAGGGGTAATAACGTTAAATTCACAGCATGTCGTCGATGCTGGAGACATGAATACTCTAACTGCAAAACAGCTGACGAATAAACAGGTTGAGGAAATTCAAATCACCTCTGCGTGTCTTTCTGTGTGCACCGTGCGTGTCTTTTTAAATGGGCAATGGTTCTGGATTGTTGGGCAGGACGGAAAAATCCAACGGTTTAACGGGCCCGAGCATGCCAATAACCAGCTATCAGGAATATCGACAAACAAGGCAACCCTGATTCACCACTCTGCTCATGCAGAGATGGTGGGGCAGCCAGAGGGCGAAACCATCCCGCCACTGCAAGTGGGCTTTCATTGGCGTAGCGATCACAGCAGGTAAAGTACTGGCAGCCCTCTAATCGGGGGCTATCATCTGCTCTGGTGATGCCGTTGCAAAGAGTTCGCAGGCGTTAGCTGTCGTGTTTGCAGCCACCACGTCAATTGTCTGGTCGCGGAGTAATGCTACGCACTGTCCGATCCAGGGTAGAAGGGCGGGCTCGTTGCGCCTTTTCAGGGGCGGTGCAGTGGGCAGGTTTCTCGGGATCAAATAGGGAGCGTCGGTCTCCAGCAGCAGGCGATTGTCAGGAATATTGGGCACCAAAGCGGCCAGCTCCCTGCCTCGCCGTTCATCGCACACCCAGCCGGTAATACCGATGTGGCAATCCAGATCCAGATAGTCGAACAGCGCCCGTTTTGAGCCCGTGAAGCAATGCACAACGGCTCCTTTGAGTTGGTGTCGCCAAGCCTTGAGAATGGGAAGGAAACGTTCATAGGCATCACGTTCGTGAAGGAAAACCGGCAGACCCGCTTCAACCGCCAAGGCTAGTTGGGCTTCGAACGCTTTTTCCTGGGCTGGTCGGGGGGAGAAGTCCCGGTTAAAGTCCAGCCCCATTTCTCCAGCCGCACGGACCTCTGGTGACTGAAGCAACTCACGCAGCTCTTTTTCTGTTTCTGGCGAATAAAAGCGTGCACCGTGGGGGTGAAGGCCTGCCGTTGCGTACAAGTCGTCATGCTGTGATGCCAGTGCGACTGCCTGCCGCGATTCCTCAAGGCTGGTGCCCGTGATTAGTTGCCAGCTGACGTCGGCGGCGCGGGCGCGCTTGAGGACATTATCACGGTCATCGCGGAACTGCTTGTCCGTCAGATTAACGCCGATATCAGCCCAGTGGATGCGCGTTTTGTGAGGAGTGTTGTGCGGTAGTGTCATCGGATTTCAACTCTGCCAATTTACTGCGCAGCGATTCTACCCGACGGCGGTTGGCACCTAAATCCCAATAACCCACTCGGGACGCAGAGCGAACCTCAACGACGCCATTGTCGCGTACATAGAAGGTCACATCATCTGTAAAGCGAAGTACCAGGCTCTTGAAGCGGGCCTGGATTCGAGATTGACCGACTACGTCATATTCTACCCGCGGTTCGGCATCCAGCAAGGTCTGCAGGCGTTGCAGGCTGGTGTCGCGATTATCCGAAACCTTAAGAGGGGCAACCCAGTGGTCCTTGCTGCCGCTCAGACTGGACACACAGTTGGGGGAATTCGGGCAGGGCGCGAGTAAGTTATTATCGTCTGACATCACACTGCTACTCAGTACCAGAACAAGGAGACTAATAAGAATTCGGATCACGGATCAACCCCACGAAAATGCCTTCGATCACCAGCTGGTCGGCTGGTACCTTGATGGGCTCATAGGCCTCATTCGCAGGTAGCAGGGTAGCACTCGATTTATTCAATTTTAACGTCTTGACCGTGACTTCCTCGTCAATTCTGGCCACTACGATCTCACCGTTGCGAGCCACGTTCGATTTACGCACTGCGATAAGGTCGCCATCAAAAATGCCGGCATCGATCATGCTGTCGCCCTGAACCTTCAACAGGTAAGTCGGGCGCTGCTTGAACAAGCCTTGCGGGACGGGGACTGTACGTTCCACGTTTTCAATGGCTTCGATGGGGACACCGGCCGCAACCTTGCCGACGATGGGCAATTCTTCTTCTGACCAGTAGGCGTTATCGAGCAGTTGGATACCACGTGAGCGGTCGCTATGTAGCTTGATGTACCCTTTGCGTTCCAGGGCGCGGAGATGATCCGATGCGGCATTCTTGGACTGAAAGCCCATGATGTCGGCGATTTCCGCTCGGGTGGGCGCCATGCCGGTATCGGCCAGGCATTCACGAATGCAATCCAGTACCTGTTGCTGGCGTTCAGTCAGTTTGCTGCTCATAACCTTCTCCGTATGATTGTCAGAAATAGCGCCTTGCCATGTGCGTATTTTCTGACAGCCTCTGTCATCCAAAGGGGACAATGGGTCGATGAATTTGATCCTAGCATGGGTACTGGCAATATGAACAGTGTTATTTGTCCAGTTTCTCCTGACCAGTCAATTCTCGTTCTTTGTCATTACTGCCGTTGCCCTGCTCGAGTGCGCGCACTAGCATTAGGTTTTCATATCCATCAAGCCATGGTGCAGATGAGACGGGGAGTGTAGATGGAGCAGGCCAACAATAACGATTTCGGCCAGCAGCGGGTTCGGCAGTTACTTTCCGGTGTTCCGTTTTTCAATGAAATTGCGAGGGATGACCAGGTTCAGTTCTCCTTGCTTGAGCAGAACACGCGGTTGTGGGTGGCCAGCTCCGGCGACACGGTGATTCGTGCCGGGGATGTGGATTCCACGCTGTATTTTCTCTTGCGAGGCCAGCTGGAAGTCCATGCAGAGCAGGAAGGGCAGGCGCCGCTTTACTATGTCTCTCCCGGGGAGGTTTTTGGCTCGTTGTCTATGCTGCTGGGGACCCCTAGAAGTGCCACGATCAAGGTGGCTGACAGTGCTCGTGAAGCGGTAGTGGCGAGCCTGGATTTCAATGCTTTCAATGACGAGCAAAGCCCGTATTCGTTGCCGACCCGGTTAGCCTTTTTTCATATGATCGTGCACCACATTCGCTGGACGCTGGAAGTGAAACGCATGCAGGCACCGCAGCACGAATTGGTACAGTCAATGCGCAAGCTTCCCGTATTTCAGGGCGAGAAAGGCAGCAAAGAAGAATTGCGGGCACTGTGTGAGCAGGCACAGGGATTAGCTGAACTGCTTTGTCGCTGGAATGAAGAAAGTCAGGCGAATACCGGGAATATCCAGCTAACGTAACAAAGAGTCGGAATAACGCGCTGGCAGTCCGCGGTCGCGGGCTGCCAGTATCCTGGCCTTGTATCATCCACTTTTCTGGTCGACCTTCACTGCCAGGACATCACAATGGGCACCGGGGACCAGACCGCGCGCCGTGGATCCCAGTAGCAACGCCAGACCACTGCGCGTGTGGCTGCCGACAGCAATCAGGTCGGCCTCCAGCTTGTCGGCCTTGTCGAGGATGGTCTTCTCGATAGACCCCAGCTCTACGTGCACGTTGCCATCGGGAATCTGGTAACGCTGGGCATAGCGCCTGGCCATTTCCCGGGCCTGTTCCATCAGCCCGGTCTGTAGGTCAGTGACATCCATGGGGACATCGGCGCCGTAGGCCAGCGCCAGCGGTTCGATCACATGGATGAGGTGAAGCTCTCCTTCGTTGCCAGACAAGACGCCAGCGGCACGGGATAGCACCTGTGCGGATTCATCGCTGCCGTCGATGGCAACCAGGATCTTGCGATAGGGCGTAGGCACGATTCTCTCCATGAAAGCCGTCTTTCCCGGCAGTATAACTCGCCTTGCAGTGGTTGCCAGCGGGGTAATTCACAGTACAGGGTTGCTCTTCCACCTCTGCTTGTACTACTACTAAAAAAGGATCCGGGGGGCACATGTTGCTTGACCCGCCTATACCGGCGCTGTCTAAATAGCGCCCATCGCAAGCCTTAGATCGGATGTTGAGTACCTGAGAATGGGAAAATCGCTAGTCATTGTGGAGTCGCCTGCCAAGGCCAAGACCATTAATCGTTACCTGGGCGATGACTTCATCGTGAAGTCCAGTGTGGGGCACGTGAGGGATTTGCCGGTTAGCGGTGGCTCCAAAAAGAGTACCCCTCAGGAACGCGCCAAAGAGGCTGCCTACACACGCTCGTTGCCCAAGGACGAACGCGAAGCCTATAAAAAGAAGAAGGCCAAGGCGCAGCTGGTTAACCGCATGGGTATCGATCCGGAAAAAGGCTGGGATGCCCATTACGAGATCCTGCCCGGCAAGGACAAAGTGGTCGATGAGCTCAAGCGTCTGGCGGCCAAGGCTGACCGTATCTATCTGGCAACGGATTTGGACCGCGAAGGGGAGGCCATTGCCTGGCACCTGCGGGAAGTGATCGGTGGCGACGACAGCCGTTTTGACCGGGTGGTATTCAACGAGATTACCAAGAAAGCCATTCAGGCGGCGTTTGAGGAGCCCGGCAAGCTCGATTTGCACCGCGTCGAGGCCCAGCAGGCTCGCCGTTTCCTGGATCGGGTCGTCGGCTTCATGATTTCCCCGTTGTTGTGGGAAAAAATTGCCCGCGGCCTGTCTGCTGGCCGGGTTCAGTCTGTGGCAGTGGAGCTGGTGGTTGAGCGTGAGCGGGAAATTCGCGCTTTTATCCCGGAAGAGTTCTGGGAGATGTACAGCGATACCCATACCGGTGATGGCGAAGCCCTGCGCCTGCAGGTAGCCAAGCACCAGGGGGAGAATTTCCGTCCCAATAATGGTGACGATGCGCATGCCCATCGCCAGGCCCTGGCGGAGGCGGGCAAGCTGACGATTACTCAGCGTGAGCAACGTCCTACCAAGTCCCGGCCCTCTGCGCCGTTCATCACCTCGACCCTGCAACAGGCCGCCAGCACTCGCCTTAACTTCGGCGTGAAGAAGACCATGATGCTGGCCCAGCGGCTCTACGAAGCGGGCCACATTACCTATATGCGTACCGACTCTACCAACCTGAGTGCAGATGCCGTTACGGCCTGCCGTGAGTGGATCGGTGAAAACCTGGGTGACAAGTACCTGCCGGAAAAACCGCTGTCCTATTCCAGCAAGGAAGGCGCCCAGGAAGCCCACGAAGCCATTCGTCCTTCCGATGTGAACCGTCGCTCCGAGCACCTCAAGGATATGGAGCGTGACGCGCAGCGCCTTTACGAGCTGATTCGCCGCCAGTTCATTGCCTGCCAGATGCCCCCGGCGGAGTATCTGAGCACCACCCTGACCGCAACCGCCAAGGGTTACGAGCTGAAGGCCAAGGGGCGGATCATGAAATTCGACGGCTGGACCCGTATCCAGCCGCCGGCTTCCCGCAAGGGCCAGGAAGATACCCTGCTGCCGGATGTGGGTGAGGGCGATACCCTGGCCATCGATAGCGTTGAGGCCGAGCAACATTTCACCAAGCCGCCGGCACGCTTTACCGAAGCGAGCTTGGTGAAAGAGCTGGAGAAGCGCGGGATTGGTCGTCCGTCTACCTATGCGGCGATCATCTCCACGATTCAGGATCGTGGCTATGTGCGTCAGGACAACCGCCGTTTCTATGCCGAGAAAATGGGTGACATCGTTACTGACCGTCTGGTGGAAAACTTCCCCAACCTGATGGATTACGGTTTCACCGCTGGTATGGAAGAGATCCTTGACGAGATCGCCGACGGTGGCCGTCACTGGAAAGACGTTCTCGACGAGTTTTACCGGGATTTTGTCGCCAAACTCGAATCCGCCCAGGGCGAAGGGTCCGGCAAGCAGGCGGTAGGCGGTATGCGTGCCAACCTGCCGACCGATACCGATATCGATTGCCCCACCTGTGGCCGGCCCATGCAGATTCGCACCGGTTCCACCGGGGTGTTCCTGGGATGCTCAGGCTATAGCCTGCCGCCCAAGGAGCGTTGCACGGCTACGCTGAACCTGCTGCCTGGTGAAGAAGCAGTGGCCGTGAATGCCGATGACGAAGAGGCGGAAGCCAAGGAGCTGCGTAACAAGAAGCGTTGCCCCAAATGCAGCACCGCCATGGAAAACTACTTGATCGACGAAAAGCGCAAGCTGCATGTCTGCGGTAATAACCCGGACTGTGATGGCTATGTTGTCGAGCAGGGTGAATTCCGTATCAAGGGCTACGATGGTCCGACACTGGAATGTGAAAAGTGCAGCAGCGAGATGCAGCTGCGCACCGGGCGGTTTGGCAAGTTCTTCAAGTGCACCAACGACGATTGCGGTAATACCCGCAAGCTGCTCAAGAATGGTGAGCCGGCACCGCCACGGGCGGACCCGATCCCCATGCCGCATCTTCAGTGCGAGAAGTACGAAGATGATCATTACCTGCTGCGTGATGGTGCGTCCGGATTGTTCCTGGCGGCCAGCAAGTTCCCGAAAAACCGTGAAACCCGCCCGCCGCTGATTGCAGAAATCCAGAGCGTGGCGGAACAGCTGGATCCCAAGCACAAGTATCTGGCTGAGGCCCCTGCGAAAGACCCAGACGGCAACCCCGGGGTGCTGCGCTATAGCCGCAAGGCGAAAGAGCAGTATGTCATGAGCGAGATCGACGGCAAGGCGACCGGTTGGATGGCCTTCTACCGTGACGGCAAGTGGGTAGAAGAGCAGACCAAGAAGAAAGCCCCTGCCAAGAAAAAAGCGGCAGCGAAGAAGAAGGCCCCGGCCAGGAAAAAGGCCGCCGCCAAGAAGTAAAGACACACGCTACAAGCGGCAAGCGACAACACGAGGCTCACATCTCTTGTTCTGAACGCATGGGGCTCCGTGCTGCGATGACACAAGAACGTGGGTAGAACCTCTTCTACGCGACGGCCTCTCTTGCGCCTTGCTGCTTGAGGCCCGTCGCTTGCCGCTTTTTGCCAGGATTTTGTTATGTCCCGAATGGTTCGTGATAATGCTGTCAGTGGCCTGCGAGAGCGGGTTTACTTCGCCCAGGCCATGCTCCGCCAGCTGACCGGTGAGCAGGCCGGGGCAGTGCCCACCGTGCGTTTGGCGCTACGTGGTGCAGTGGTATTCCATGTGTATTCTTCTCTGGTGGGGCTGCTGCGGCAGTCCGCCAGGACCTACCAGGTGCCTGGTGCGGATACCCTGTTCAGCCTGGGTGCCCTTGAGCAGGCATTCGCGTCAGCGGGGGTAGAGGCTCCGGAACTGGCCGTCATTGCCCAGGCTCGCAAGGACCGGGGTGATCTGGTGGCCTGGCTGGATGGCGAGATGCAAACGGCCATGGGCGCATCGGGGCTGGCTCGTCGGCCAACGCCTCCCAGCGAGGCCAACGCGCTTAACCTGATGGCCGAAGATCGCTACGCGCCTCTGGCGGAGGGTGATCTGGAGCGGCTGGCACAGGCCATCATCCGCGTCAGTGAGTTGCTGGAACACTGTGTGGGGTATCTGGAGGAGTGGTAACGCGGCTCAACCGAAAGCGCCCTTGCCTGTGTGACGGGATGCGTGTGTCGGGCGTTTCGGCCTGATTTTGCCGCCGCTGATCCCGGTGGGGGATTGAATCTCTCCCTTTTGCCACCAATGCTTGCAAGGCAGACACCATTGTCTGCCCCCTCGAGCAGGGCCATGGCCCTTCGTGAAACGGAGGTACACATGCCCAGCCCAACCCTGTTTTCCTGGTTTTCCCTTGTTCTGTCGGTGGTCGTTGCCAGCCTGTGGCCTGTGCAGGTGGCTCAGGCTGCAGGTGTCGCGTCAAGACAGCATCAGGCCGAGGTGCAAGAGGACTGCGTGGTGTTGCTCCATGGGTTGCGTCGTTCAGCCTGGGCCATGTCGCGCATCGAAGACTCCCTGCGCGGTGCCGGCTATCAGGTCTACAACCGGGATTACCCTTCCACCCAAGCCACGGTGGAGGCGCTGGCCGCGTCGGAAATCCGCCAGGGGCTGGACTGGTGCCAGGCCAACGCCCGCGGTCAGGTGCACTTTGTGACTCACTCCATGGGCGGCATTCTGGTGCGCGCCTATTTGCAGGATAATCAGATCGAGCAGCTCGGGCGTATTGTCATGCTGTCGCCGCCCAACCACGGCAGCGAAGTGGTGGATCGCATGCAGGACTGGTGGCTGTTTGAAAAGCTCACCGGCCCTGCTGGCCAGCAACTGGGCACGGGGGCGGATGGCGTTACGGCAAGCCTGGCACCGATTCCCGGTGAAATCGGTATCATCATGGGCAATCGCACAGTGGACCCGTGGCTGTCATGGATGATCCCGGGCCGCGATGACGGCAAGGTCTCACTGGACAGTGCCAGGCTCGCCGAAATGAAAGACTTTATTGTTATGCCCGCCAGTCATGCCTTCATCATGCGTAAAAGGAAGGTCATCCAGCAGATTGTCACGTTCCTGCAGCACGGCAAGTTTCAGGTGGCCTCCGCCGACGCTTGAGTGGCCTCTTGCCACTGTACTGCGAACGAGGGGTAAATCCGGTTCAGATTTTGGCCCTTTCGGCATCGCTGTTTCCTGAGAACTCGCTATCATGTGGTAAACACCGTGTTGCCCGCCGGGCGCACCACCACGAACAAGCTGTAATGAGGACTTCATGAAATCTCGTCTGCTGATTGCGGGTCTGGCTCTGGCCATGGCTGCGCCCCTTGCCAACGCCCAGACACCGGAAGAAAAAGGGCTGGAAATCGCCCGCGAAGCGGATCGTCGCGGCGAGGGCTTTGGTGACTTCCAGGCCGACATGAAGATGGTATTGATCACCAAGCGGGGTGACCGTGCCGATCGTGAGCTGCGGGTAAAAACCCTGGAAGGCAAAGGAGAAGACGAGGGTGACAAGAGCCTGACGATCTTCGATACCCCCCGCGATGTCCGTGGCACGGCCATGCTCACCTTTAGCTACAAGAACAAGGACGATGACCAGTGGCTGTATCTGCCCGCCTTGCGCCGGGTGAAGACCATCGCGTCGCGGAACAAGTCCGGCCCCTTCATGGGCAGTGAATTCAGCTTCGAGGACATGCGTGGCCAGGAGGTCGAGAAGTACACCTACAAATACCTGCGCGATGAAGCGTGTGGCGAGCTGACCTGCTTTGTGATGGAGCGCTACCCCACGGATGAGCACTCCGGCTACACCAAGATGGTGGTCTGGCTGGACCAGCAGGAATACCGCACCTGGAAAGTGGATTACTACGACCGCCGCGACAGCCTGCTGAAAACCCTGGAATCCAGCGATTTCACCCAGTACAAGGACAAGTTCTGGCAACCGGCCAAGATGTCCATGGTTAACCACCAGACCGGCAAGGCCACAGACCTGTTCTGGAGTAACTACCAGTACGACACCGGCCTCACGGAAGCGGACTTCAACCAGAACAGCCTGAAACGCGCGCGTTGATATCATGAATAAATGGTTTGTGACGGCACCGCTGCTGGCGGTGCCGCTTCTGGCTCCTGCGTGGGAGTTTCGTGGCGAGGTCGCGCTGGAAGGGCGTTACTTCACCCAGGATTCTCCCTACCCGCAAGCCGACTACGACACCAACAGTTCGGCCTACCTGAAACCGGAAATTCTCCACGAGTGGAACGACCGGGACGATCTGTTCACCTTCATTCCTTACGCCCGTGTTGATGAAAACGACAGCGAACGGACCCACTGGGATATCCGCGAGCTTTCCTGGATTCATGTGGGTAACGGTTGGGAATCGCGGGTCGGTATCCGCAAGGTGTTCTGGGGGGTGACCGAAGGGCGCCACCTGGTGGACATCATCAACCAGACCGACCAGGTAGATCAGGTGGATGGCGAGGAAAAACTCGGCCAGCCGATGATCAACCTGTCACTGGTGCGCGACTGGGGCATTGTGGACCTGTTCGTGCTGCCCGGTTTCCGTGAGCGCACCTATGCCGGAGAAGAAGGCCGGCCTCGTACGCCGTTACCGGTGTCTGATGACGCCGTTTACGAGTCCTCCCAGGAGGAGGGCCGGGTGGACTTTGCCATTCGATACCAGCAGTACTTCGATAACGGGATCGAGTTTGCCCTGTCGCATTTTTCCGGTACCAGCCGCGACCCCTTGCTGATTCCCCAGAACCTGACCATGGCGGAGCTGCAGACGTTACTGGCCACCGGGCAGTTGCCTGCCGGCAGTGACCCGGAATTCACCCCGGTGTACAACGTCATCGACCAGACCGGCCTTGAGCTGCAATACCTGCAGAACGGCTGGTTGTGGAAACTGGAAGCCATCAGCCGTTCCGGGCAGGGCGATCGTTTCTACGCGCTGGATGGCGGTTTTGAGTATACCCAGGTGGGGTTGTTCGGCTCGGCGGCCGATCTGGGCTGGATCGTGGAATATATCTGGGAAGACCGTGAAGACAGCCTGGCGTCCCCCATGGCCAGCGATGTGCTGTTGGGGACCCGCTTCACCTTTAACGATGTGGCGTCTACCGAAATTCTGGCGGGCGTGATTTACGATACCGACAATGAAGAAAAGGCCTTCAGCCTGGAATCCAGCCGCCGCTTTGGCAATAACCTGAAAGCCACCCTGGAAGCCCGTTTCTACACTGATGCGCAAGACCCCCGCAGCCCTTCAGCGCTGTACCGGGATATCCTGCGCAACGTCAACACCAACCCTGGGCTTGGCCCGATCAGCCGATCGGACTTTGTGCAGGCAGAGCTGGTGTATTACTTCTGAGGGCGGCGTCCCTTGACCAGGCATGCCGCCAAACGTATGTTTGAAACGTATGTTTTGAACGATGCTCAGGGGCGAAGCTATGGCACAGGCAGGAACGGTTGACCGAATCCTGGATACGGCAGAAGTGCTGTTTGCCCAGAAAGGGTTTGCGGAAACCAGCCTGCGTGCCATTACCAGCAAGGCAGGTGTGAATCTGGCTGCGGTGAACTACCACTTTGGCTCCAAGGAATCGCTGGTACAGGCCGTGTTTGAACGCTTCCTGACGCCATTTTGTGCTGCGCTGGACGCCAAGCTGGATGAGATGGAGGCTAGTGGTGTAGCGGATACCCCGGAGAACATTCTCGGCATCATGTCGCGTTTGGTGCTGGGGTCTCACCCGGAAGATCCTCAGCGCGCTGCGATCTTCTTCCGCTTGTCCGGGCAGGCCTACAGTCAGCCCCAGGGGCACTTGCGCGAATATTTGCACCAACAGTACGGCGCAGTATTTCGTCGCCTGCAAGACCACATGCAGCGTGCGGTTCCAGATGTGCCGCCCCGGGAGTTGTTCTGGCGGGTCCAGTTCAGTCTGGGGGCGACGATCTTTACCCTTTCGGGCCTTGAATCACTGAAGGATATCAGTCGCAACGACTTCAACATGGATGTGACTGAGGCGGATATTACCCAGCGCTTGTTGCCATTTCTTGTTGGCGGTATCAAGGCGCCGGTACCCGCAGTTTAGCTCGCCTGCTCTCATTATTGAAAATCCGGCTCCATCAGGCATAGTCATAAGAAAACAACGAGGACGTTGATTATGGCGCTTGATTACGCATTGCTGGATGTATTCGCGGGGGCTCCGTTTCAGGGCACCCAAATCCCCGTCGTGATGCTGACGGGAAAGAGCATGGATGCACAGGGGAAGACCGCGATCGCCAGCGAATTCCAGCAGACCGAAACCGTGTTTATCGAGCCGGACAATGCCGCCTCTCCGGTAAGTGTTTTCACCCCCCGAGGGCAGCAGCTATTTGGCGCGCATACTATTTTGGCTGCCTCTTATGTGGCGTATGAAATGGGGTTGGCCGATGATCAGGGGACGTTTTCGTCATACCTGCTGAAGCAAAATGACCAGCAGATAGAAAGCTTTATTGACAAGACGGATAACGGGCCCGGTGCCATTCAGTTTGCCCGTGTCCTCAGTCCATCCATCGACCGTTATACCCCGGAAATTCCTCGGTTGGCAGCCGCTCTTAATATCGACGATAAGCATATCGCCTTTAGTAAGTACAAACCTATGGTGGTGAGCGTGGATAAGCCGACGCTGATCATACCGTTTACCAAGCCCGAGCATGTGCTGGCTGCCAGCCTGAATGCAGAGCACTGGGCGGGGCTGGCCGGAAATATCTATACCTCGGAAGTTTTCTTGTTTGCACCGGGAAGCATCACGGGTGAGTCTGATTTCCATGGGCGGATAATCAGCCCGGACCTGCCTCGGGATGTATTTCCTCCCATCGGTAATGTCATGCCTGAGTTTATCGCTTATCTGGCTGAGCAGAAGGAAACCGTGCCAGGCACGCATACCTTGTCTGTGGACCGTGGCAGCCCCGACACCCGGAAGAGCCTGCTGCGAGTGGAGTTCGATAAGCACCCTGGCAAGCAGTTGCGATGCCGCATCGGGGGTAATGTGGTGAAAATGGGAACAGGCTCACTGCTGGTATCCTGAAAGCCTCTGTCGTCTACCCGTTGGCGCGATACCGGGGCAATTCAGCGCCTTGCCAGGCATACCGGTAACGAGCCAACAGGCTGGCGCTGGTCTATTCGTTACAGGCACCTACCCACTTTGCTTCACTGTGAGTCTTCATGCTGTGGTGATTGCCTTTGACGGTGATGTCTGTGCTGTAGTGCTTGCTGTTATGCATCACCATTTTGCCGGTAATTCGGGTTTTGGCATTGCTGCCAGGCATTGTGCATTCTGCTTCCCATTCCAGCCCGTTATCAGTTGTTCTGATATCCCCAGTATCACAATTGTCTTCTTTCCAGCTTTCACGCATGGCGTCTTCCGGGTTGGCGGCTTCTTCAGCGGTCACGCAGTCCTGTTGGACCTGGGTACGCATGTTTTCGGGCATACCGGGAGCATTCATCTCCACAGTGATGGCCCATTTGCCAGGGGTCAGTTCAATGGCGTGGCTGAACGGGGACAACAGTCCGAGGGAAAGAATCAACGGCAACGCGGTTTTCATAATGCATCCTTTCAACGGGTTGGGCCGGGCCTCCGTTAGCCCGGTCGTTTACTGAGCGGAAACTCACACAGGTCGGCGATCAGACAGTCCCCGCATTTGGGTTTACGTGCCATGCACACATAGCGACCGTGCAGAATCAGCCAGTGGTGAGCATCGCGCAGAAACTCGTCCGGTACCAGTCGAAGCAGCCGTTTTTCGACCTCCAGCACATTTTTGCCGGGGGCAATGCGGGTGCGGTTTGAGACTCGGAAGATGTGGGTATCCACGGCCATGGTCGGCATGCCATAGGCGGTATTGAGTACCACGTTGGCGGTTTTTCGACCGACGCCAGGCAGGGCTTCCAGTTCTTCGCGGGTACGGGGCACCTGGCTGTCATGCTGCTCGATCAAAATCTTGCACAGCTGGATCACGTTCTCGGCCTTGGAGTTAAACAGGCCGATGGTCTTGATGTACTCTTTAAGGCCCTCGAGTCCCAGCGCATAAATGGCTTCGGGGGTGTTGGCTACCGGGTAGAGCCTGGCGGTGGCCTTGTTGACACCCACATCGGTGGCCTGGGCAGATAGCACCACGGCAACCAGCAGCTCGAAGTCGGAGCTGTACTCCAGTTCGGTGGTGGGGTTGGGGTTCTGATCCCGTAATCGGGTAAAAATTTCAGTCCGTTTCTCGCGATTCATGGCCGTATCCTGATTTCGCGGGCAGTATAGCGGATCCATTCCGTTGTGTGGCGCCTGGCCCCTGCGTTCAATCGGGCCGGATAAGGAGTTTAGATGCAGTTTTCTGCCATGGAATCGCTGATGGTCGCCCTGCTGGTGCTGGGGGCGGGTCAGTGGATCGTGCACAAGGTCGGGATTCTCTCCCGACTGAATATGCCTGAACCGGTGGTAGGGGGACTGCTGGCCACCCTGATCGTGACCGGTCTGCAACTGGCTGGGATTAACCTCACTTTCGATGAAAGCTTCAAAACCCCGGCCATGCTTTTCTTCTTCGGGGCGGTGGGGCTGGCGGCCGATTTCCGTCTGCTCAAGCAGGGCGGCTGGGCCATGCTGATCTTCGCCATTCTGGTGATCGTGCTGGTGGCCCTGCAAGATCTGGTTGGTGTGACCATGGCCACCGTGATGGGGCTGGAGCCGTATTACGGCCTGATCGGCGGGTCAGTGACCATGACGGGCGGGCACGGTACCGGTGCTGCCTGGGCAGAAGTGTTCCAGCGTGACTTCGGGCTCACCGGGGTGTCGGAACTGGCGGCGGCTTCGGCCACTTTCGGGCTGGTGTTTGGTGCCTTGCTGGGCGGGCCTCTTGCCATGTTTCTGATACGCCGTTATCGGTTGTCCGCTCCAGCCCATGGTGCCGGGGAGGGCGATGAACGCTATGACCAGGCCGAGAAAGCACGCCCCATTGCGGCAGCCAGTGTGATCCGCATTCTCATGCTGCTCTCTGTCGGGGTGGTGGTCGGTTCCGTGGCGGCTGAGCAGTTTGCCGAGGTCTTTCGCCTGCCCACCTTTGTCTGGGTGTTGTTTGTCTGCATCTTGCTGGGCAATACCGCACGGCGTTTGTGGCACGTGAACGATGCCACCATCGACATGGTCGGTAATACTGCCCTGGGTATTTTCCTGGCCATTACCCTGATGAGTTTGCAGTTGCTGCAGCTGGTGGATCTGGCCTTGCCCATGCTCGCCATGTTGCTGGTGCAGGTGATGCTTGCGCTGAGTTTTATTACCTTTGTGACCTTCCGGTTGATGGGCCGCAATTATGACTCTGCAGTACTGTGTGCCGGGCATTGCGGTTTTGCCATGGGCGCGACGCCAACGGCGGTGGCCAATATTCAGGCGGTGACACAGCACCATGGTCCGTCGCCGCTTGCGTTTATCATTGTGCCGGTGGTGGGGGGCTTTATAGTCGATATTGCCAACGCCACCATCATTCAGACCTTTGTCAGCGTGTTGTCAGGTTAACGATGGACATCATCATCAATCTCAGCGGGCAGTGGCTGGAGCTGCGAGGCCCGCAGCCTGTCCGTTACCCGGTTTCCACGGCCCGCAATGGTGCCGGCCAGGTCATGGGCAGTGAAGCGACCCCGCTGGGACGCCACCTGGTACGGGCACGTTTTGGTGCCGGTTTGCCGCAAGGCGCCGTGCTGACTGGCCGCAAGTTTTCGGGTGAAACTCATGGCCCAGCCTTGTCTGCGGCGCATCCTGACCGCGACTGGGTGCTCAGCCGTATTCTCTGGCTGGGTGGGATGGAGCCAGAGCACAATCAGGGCGGTAACGTGGATAGTTTTCGGCGCTTTATTTATATTCACGGCACACCGGACTCCGAGCCTATGGGGGTGCCGGCGTCCCACGGCTGCATCCGTATGCGCAACGCGGATGTGGTGCAGCTTTTCGATCAGGTGCCGGTGGGTACCGCCGTGACTATCACGGAATAACAGTGACCAATCAGGGTTGTCATGTCTGACACGGTTTCCCCGCTTTTAATGCTCGACCTGGAAGGCCTGTCGGTCTCCCCGGTGGAGAAAGACATGCTGGCTCATCCTGGAGCCGGTGGTTTGATTCTATTTACCCGCAATTATCAGGACCGGCAGCAACTGGCTGAGCTGGTGCGCCAGATTCGCGAAATCCGCCCAGACATGCTGATCGCTGTCGATCAGGAAGGGGGCAGGGTGCAGCGTTTTCGGGAAGGCTTTGTGCGCTTGCCTCCCATGGCTGCACTGGGGCGGGGTTACGCGTGCGGGCCTGAGCAGGCGCTGCAGGATGCCAAACTTATCGGCGAGCTGATGGCGTCCGAATTGACCGAGCTGGATATCGATATCAGTTTTGCGCCGGTGCTGGATCTGGATTATGGGGCCAGCACGGTGATCGGCGATCGCAGTTTTCATGGTGATCCGCAGGCGATGATAGCGCTGGCCGGGGCGTTTATTGATGGCATGAATGCTGCCGGTATGGCTGCGACCGGAAAGCACTTCCCAGGTCATGGCCATGTGGTAGCAGATTCCCATCTGGAGCTGCCGGTAGACCCGCGCCCCATGGATGAGATTGAGCAAGCGGACCTGCGTCCGTTTGCGGCACTGGCGTCGCGGCTGGATGGCATCATGCCTGCCCATGTGATTTACAGTGCAGTGGAGAACCAGACCGCCGGGTTCTCGCCGTTCTGGTTGCAAACCGTATTGCGAGAACGTCTCGGTTTTCGTGGCGTGATTTTTTCCGATGACTTGTCCATGGCGGGGGCCCATGGGGCGGGCGGTTATGCCCAACGTGCCGAGGCGGCGCTCAAGGCAGGTTGCGACATGGTGCTGGCCTGCAATTGCCAGTCAGGGGCACAAGAGGTGCTTGGCTATCTGGAAACCGCTGGCCATCAGGGGCAGGTTGCGGTCGGCGGCCTGCGTTGCCGACCACGGCATGCCATGGACATCGGCCGGCGGCAGGCCGCTGAAGCAGTGGCAACACGATTGATTGAGGAGAACACATGAACTGGGATTGGCAGCAGTTGCTGGTCTGGCCGACGCTAGACACCCCTTCGGATATCTGGCTGACACAGCTTTTTATTGTGGTGTTATGTACTGTGTCGGTGAATTTTATCCTGATGCGGGCGATCGATGTTATCGAACGTCTGATCATCAAAACCGATACCTTGTGGGATGATGCCTTGCTGGAAGCGGCCCGGATCCCGGTGCGGCTGTTCTTCTGGGTGGTGGGCCTCTCGATCAGCGTTGAGCTGATGCAGAGCGTCAGCGAAGAAGAAAATCTGATCTTTGACATGGTGCCCCAGGCGCGGCGGATCGCCTTCATCATCATTATTGCCATGTTCCTGAACCGGTTTATCTCCTATACCCAGAAAAACCTCATCGATCCGGAGCGCATGCGCAAGCCCATGGACCAGTCCACCGCAGCGGCCATTGCCAAGCTGCTGAGGGTCTCGGTGATCATTACCGCTGCACTGATTATTCTGCAGACACTCGGGTACAGCATTTCCGGGGTACTGGCATTTGGCGGTATTGGTGGCATGGCGGTGGCTTTTGCCGCCAAGGACCTGCTGGCCAACTTCTTTGGCGGCATGATGATCTATCTGGACAAGCCGTTCCGTGTCGGCGACTGGGTGCGCTCGCCAGACCGTTCCATTGAAGGCACGGTGGAGAATATCGGCTGGCGTCTGACCCGCATCCGCACCTTTGACCAGCGACCGCTGTATATCCCAAATGCCATGTTTACCTCCATTGTGCTGGAAAACCCGTCCCGCATGCTCAATCGCCGTATCTACGAGAAGATTGGTATCCGTTACGACGACTGGGAAAAAATGCCAGGCATTGTGGACGCGGTAAAAGCCATGCTGGTTGCCCATGAAGAACTGGACACCGAGGGTCGTACTCTCATTGTCAATTTCGACAGTTATGGGGCGTCACATCTGGAGTTCTTCATCTACACCTTCACCGAAACCACCCAGTGGGTGCGTTACCATGAGATCAAGCAGGACGTGCTCATGAAAATCATGAACATTGTCCACGAACACGGTGCCGAGTTCGCCTTCCCGACCCGCACCCTGCATCTGATCAGCGACAACGACCATCCGGCCACCGGGCTGGAGGACGACAACGCCGAGGAAACTACACATGTCCAGCGCTAACGACGTACAACAGGAACTGATGCGGGTACGCCGCGAGGCCATCGAGCTGCATTCGTCCGATCAAGTTCAGGAAGCCATCGCCAAACTCGCGTTCGAGGTGACCGAGGCCTACTCCGGCAAAGTGCCAGTGTTCGTGACTATCATGAATGGCGGCATGATTTTCGCGGCCGAGCTGGTCAAACGCCTGGATTTCCCACTGGAGATGGATTACCTGCATGCCAGCCGCTATCTCGGGGCCACCTCCGGCGGTGCCGTGGAATGGATCGTCACCCCCAATGCCAGTCTGGCGGGCCGCGATGTGTTGATTGTCGATGACATCCTGGATGTGGGCTCGACCCTGTTGTCGATCATCGAAGCCTGTTACGCCCAGGGCGCGGCGTCGGTGAAGACCTGTGTGCTGGTCGACAAGAAACACGACCGTAAGGCCCGACCGGGTTTGAAAGCCGATTTCACGGCTCTGGAAGCCGAGGATTATTACCTGTTCGGTATGGGCATGGACTACAAGGGCTTCTGGCGTAACGCGCCGGGTATCTACGCAGTGAAGGAGAGCGACAGCTGATGCTGGCATTTATCGGTGGCACCGGCCTGACGCGCATGGATAACCTGCGCATTGTCGACAAACATGCCATTACCACCCGTTTTGGTGAGCCTTCTGCCCCGGTGGTGGAAGGTGAACTGGATGGCCAGCGGGTACTGTTTCTGGCCCGTCATGGCGACCCCCATGTGCTGTTGCCTCACCAAGTGAATTACCGGGCCAACATGGTGGCGCTGAAAGAGGCCGGTGCGACGGCGATTGTGGCGGCCAATGCGGTAGGTGGCATCACCACGCTGGCGCCCACCGGTGCGCTGGTGCTACCGGACCAGATCATTGATTACACCTGGGGTCGCGAGAGCACCCTGTTTGACGATCCGGCTGACCCGCTGGTGCATGTGGACTTCAGCTGGCCGTTTGATACGGCCCTGCGCGATGCCCTGAAAGCCCGCCTTGCCGCCTCTGATCTCAAGTGGAGCGATGGGGGTTGCTATGGTGCCACCCAGGGGCCCCGGCTGGAAACCGCCGCAGAAATCGCCCGCATGGAGCGTGATGGCTGCGATATTGTCGGCATGACCGGCATGCCGGAAGCGGTACTCGCCCGTGAACTGGGCATTCCCTATGCCATGCTGTCGCTGGTGGTCAACCCCGGCGCGGGCAAATCCACCCATGAAATCACCATGGAAGAAATTGAGGCGGTGATTCATGATGGGATGGCGAATGTGTGCCAGTTGCTGGCAGAGTTTGCCAGTGATTATCGCCCCTGATTTAACCGTTCTCGCAAACGGCAGGCCCTGCGTGTCAGGGGCTGCCGCCAGTTGCAGAAGGAGTCTGCTCCCTTGACCCTGCTGATCATCTTTGCCGCCATTTCCATTGGTTTTTCGTTCTTGTGCTCCGTGCTGGAAGCTGCACTGTTGTCCATTACGCCAAGTTTTATTGCCGGTCTGCGAGATACACGCCCGGCGCTCCACAAGGCGTTAAGGGCCTTCAAAGACGATATCGATAAACCGCTGTCCGCGATCCTGACGCTGAATACCGTTGCCCACACGGTGGGTGCCACAGGGGTGGGAGCACAGGTTGCTGTGGTGTTTGGTGAAACCTGGCTGGCGGCGGCATCGGGGGTGATGACCCTGGCGATTCTGATTCTTTCAGAAATTATTCCCAAGACCATCGGCGCCAAGTACTGGCGGTCCTTGGCCCCCCTTTTGCCGCCCATGCTCAAGTTCATCATGGTTTCCTTGGCGCCCTTTGTCTGGTTGTCGAAACTGATCACCAGCCAGATTGGTGGTAACGAGCATGATGTGGATGTGCGGGCAGAGATTCGTGCGCTGGCGGCCATGGGCAAGGATCAGGAGGCCCTGCAGGAAGATGAGTACAAGGTCATCAAGAACATTCTCCGCCTGCATGACGTGAAGGTGGGAGCGATCATGACACCGCGTACCGTGTGCCGGGTTGTCAGCCCGGACATGTCAGTCGCAGATTTCATCGAGAGAGAAAAAGGCCAGCCCTTTTCCCGTTTCCCGGTGATGACGGCCAGTGGCGAAGCGCAGGGCTATATCCACAAGTCTGACTTGCTGGGGGTTCCTCTGGAGCAGTCCATGACGGTGCTGGCTCACGAAGTTACCATGGTGAGCACCTCGTTGAGTATTGAGGACTTGTTTCATGCCATGTTGACCCAACGTCAGCATATGGCTGTGGTCTACGACGAGCATGGTACCTGGGTGGGACTGATCACCCTTGAGGATATTCTGGAAAGCATCCTTGGCCGCGAGATCATGGATGAAACGGACAATGTGGCAGATATGCGTCTTTACGCCAGACAGCGCTGGAGCCGCAAGCTGAAAAAAGATTCCGGGAATTGAGTTTGCGCTTATCGCATACCAAGGAGACAACATGACACAGATCTACAAGGACAACAGCGAGACCATCGGCAAAACCCCGCTGGTGAAAATTAACCGCATTACCAAGGGCAATGTATTGGCCAAGCTGGAGTCGCGTAACCCGGCGGGCAGCGTCAAGTGCCGGATCGGTGCCTCCATGATCTGGGATGCGGAAAAAAGCGGCAAACTGAAGCCAGGCATGACTCTGGTGGAACCCACCAGCGGCAATACCGGTATTGCCCTGGCCTACGTGGCCGCTGCTCGTGGTTACGATCTGGTGCTGACTATGCCCGACTCCATGAGTCTGGAGCGTCGCAAGATTCTCAAGGCACTGGGTGCCAAACTGGTCCTGACTCCCGGCCCGAAAGGCATGCCGGGTGCCATTGCCAGGGCGCAGGAGCTGGTTGAGGAAAACCCTGATACGCACCTGATGCTGCAACAGTTCGAGAACCCGGCCAATCCCGCTATTCACGAACAGACCACGGGCCCGGAAATCTGGGAGGCCACCGGTGGCGATATTGATGTGCTGGTGGCGGGTGTGGGTACCGGCGGGACCATCACTGGCGTGTCCCGTTATATCAAGCAGACCCAGGGCAAGGCCATTACCAGTATCGCTGTGGAGCCGGACTCTTCGACCATGATTACCGCCGGGCTGAACGGTGAAGAGCCCACCCACGGCCCGCACAAGATTCAGGGCATCGGTGCCGGCTTTGTGCCAAAGAATCTGGACCTGAGTGTGGTGGACCGCGCGGAACAAGTGAGCAACGAGGACGCCATGGCCTGGGCCCACAAGCTGATGCAGGAAGAGGGCATCCTTGCCGGTATTTCCTGCGGTGCGGCCATGTGTGTGGCGGACCGTATCAGCCAGCTGCCCGAGTTCAAGGACAAGACCATCGTGGTGATCTTGCCCGATTCCGGGGAGCGCTACCTGACTTCGCCGCTGTTCGCAGACATGTTCAGCGAGCAGGAACTCAGCCAATAACAGGCTTCGTCAAGCCAGCTCTGACCGGCTGGCTTGCCGGACCAGTGCGCGCCGGGGTATAACAGCAGACGATCCGGGAAACGGACATTTTGGTCGTGGCAGACCGTGGGGGAAAGATGAAGCAACTGATCTTGAGTGCAATCATTGCCGGTTTGCTGGCAGGCTGTTATTTCGAGGAAGATGATATAAGCAGCAGTGATCGTCCGGCTGAACCGCAATATGGGCAATCTGAACCACCGTCGTCCCGCTTGTTGCCCGGCGAACAGGTAATGGCAAGCGGTCGTTACCGGAGTCAGGTTCAGATCGCGAACGGAGCCGCGACCGTAAACGACGCCAGCAGCGAGAATTATTCCGCATCAATGGAGGCGTCGGTCATCCGCTAATGTTTTTCCGGGGCTATACCTTTCTGGTATAGCCCGATCCCGCTATCCTTCGCTCCTTGATTTTGGAGCTTACATGACTGTTTCCAGTGTCGTTGATGTTGTTGTGATCGGTGCCGGTGCGGCGGGTCTGATGTGTGCCGCTACCGCGGCTTACCAAGGGCATCGCGTGCGGGTGATCGACCATGCCAACAAGGCTGGCAAGAAAATTCTCATGTCCGGCGGCGGTCGCTGTAACTTCACCAACCTGAATACCACGCCGGAACATTTCGTTTCTGCCAATCCCCATTTTTGTAAATCTGCGCTCAAGCGTTACACCCCCTGGCACTTTCTGGAACTGGTGGAACGCCATGGTGTAGAGCATGTGGAGAAGGCGCCGGGGCAATTGTTCTGCGCCGACAGTGCCAAGGCCTTGCTGGCGGTGTTATTGACGGAGTGTGAGTGGGCCGGGGCAGAGATACAGCTGGATACCGGAATCCGCAGGGTAGTCAGGACAGACTCTGGCTTTGAATTGACCACTACCCGGGAAACGGTGCGATGCCAGTCACTGGTGGTGGCCTGCGGGGGCTTGTCGATTCCGACCATGGGCGCCAGTGGTTTTGGTTACCAGCTGGCAGAGCAGTTTGGTCTGTCGGTGTTACCCACCCGGGCCGGTCTGGTGCCGTTTACGCTGCCTCCCGAGCACAAGGCCTGGTTGTCGGAGTTATCAGGGATCAGCACGGAGGTGGTGGCCGAGGCGGGAAAGGCACGTTTCGCTGAGCCGATGCTGATTACCCATCGGGGGCTGTCCGGGCCGGCCATGTTGCAGGTGTCCAGCTTCTGGGCGCCGGGCACCGCGGTCACCGTGGACTGGCTTCCACAGTTGGAAGACCCACTTCAGGTCTTGATTCAGGAACGCAATGCGCACCCCAATCGGGGGCTGGAGCGTTGGTTGCGCCAGTATTTTTCCCAGCGCTTGTCTGCTGCGCTGGTGGAGCAATTCGGCTGGCAAGGCCACCTTCAGCAATTCAGCAATGACCGTCTTGGCGGGGTGGCCGCAGTGCTCAAGGGCTGGCAGTTCAAGCCCTCAGGGACAGAAGGGTACCGTACCGCAGAGGTGACGCTGGGGGGGGTGAATACCGACGGTCTCTCTTCCCGAAACTTTGAAGTCAAAACGGTCCCGGGACTGCACTTCATCGGTGAAGTTCTGGATGTCACCGGTCAGCTGGGCGGATTTAATTTCCAATGGGCCTGGGCCAGTGGCTGGTGTACCGGGATGGCGTTGTAGCCACCATCAGGCCTGGTCAGCAATCGAGGCAAACTGCTGGCGAAAGTTATCGGGTACCGGAATGACTCCATGCCGGGCATGATCAAAAAAAACGAAGCCCTGTTTTGCCAGAACCACCACTTGGCCAGATGGTTGTTTGGTCACCCTGAAAATCAGGTCCGCGCCGTACTTGTTGAAATCCATCAGGCCGACTTCAAATTGCAGATCGTCCTGGGCAAAGCTTTCCGCCTTGTAAGTCGCCACCAAGTCCGTCACCACGATACTTTGTCCCTGACGCTCAAACTGGTCGAAACCAACGTCGCAGAAGAACCGGTAGCGGGCCTCGGAGAGTAACGAGATCATCTGGTCATTGCCCACATGCTTGCCTGTGTTCAGGTCGGTCATGCGAACATTAATGGTGTGGGTATACAGAAACTGCTCGGGCAGCTCCAGTTGAACTCGTGCCATAGCGCGTCCTCCGGGGCGGTGAGGCGGTATGTTACGCCGAGGGCATCATTTTGTGAAACTTAGTTCCATATTTTGAATTGTTGTAAGAGGTTGACCTTCGGTCGGGGCTTTTTACTATAACTGCATACCCGTGAGTGGATGCCGCCGTGCGCAAGAAAAACAAGAACGATAATGATGTGATCGCCCAGATCTATGACACCGCGCTTGCCCCGGGTGACTGGGTGGACCTGTTGGATACGTTGGCAGAGTGGGCTGGCCACGGTGAGGCAACACCGGATTCTGAGGAGGAAAGCCCAGCAGGAGATAACCCTGGACGCCCTGCGGTGGCCAGGGCCGTAGTGGGTAACTCCTCCGTCAGGCCGGAAGTGGAGCACTTGATCGAGCATCTTGAGCGAGCTGTCAAAAGCAGTGCTTATATGCATGCGCTGGAAGACCGGTGTCAGGTGCTCAATACCTTATATAACCAGATGCCCTGGCCCATGCTGATGCTTGATGAATGGATGCAGGTCGTGGAGTGTAATGCGATTGCCCATCAGGTGCTGGCGGAAGGGGTCGTGCAACTGACAAGTAGCGGCCAATTAGTCATTCATGATCGAAAATTGCGTCAGGCTCTGGTGCAAGTCAATAAACTGGCGGAAGGTAGAAACACCCAGCTGTTGAGCGCGCCGGAAGAGAGCGTCTCACTGCTTTGTGTTCCAGTGCAGAAATCCGATGCTCCCGGCAACATTTCTCAAGTACGCACGATACTCTGGGTATTGTCCGGTCACAGTATCGTCACCCCATCCGCAGAGAGGCTGCAGTCGTTGTTTGCCATCTCACCAGCAGAAGCACGATTGCTGCACGTGCTGTGCAAAGTCGGCAATCTGAATCAGAGCGCGGCGCTTCTCGATATCAGCGTGCATACAGCGCGAACCCAGTTGAAGTCGACCATGGCCAAGCTGGAGGCCAACAGCCAGGTGCAGCTGGTCAGCCGTGTGATGGGGCATGCGCTTGTCCAGGGGGCTAACCTGCCCGCCGAACAGACGGAGCAGGAATATACGGTGACCTTGCCGGACGGGCGGGTGCTGAGCTGGATGGAATACGGCGCCCCGGATGGCGCGCCGGTACTGACCTTGGATAATCTCGGTTCGTCGCTTCCGGACCATGCCTGGTTTGATCGCTGGTATCGGGAGCAGAATCTGCGGGTAATTTTGATCGTGCGTCCCGGTTATGGGATTTCTACCTACAATCCCGACCTGCAGTTCGGCAATTTGGGGGCGGATATCCGCTTCCTTTGCCAGCACCTCGGGATTGAACGCCCTCCTATGGCCAGCTATTGCGGTGGCGGGCCTTACGCCCTGTGTGCAGCTGCACAGGATCCAGAGTTGTTCAGTCGCTTGGGGATTCTTGCCAGTACTGTCCCGATTGAGCATTTCGAGCTCGATAAGCTGGACCGGCTACACAAGATGTTATTGCGCGTATTTCGGCGAGACCCTCGGCTGTTTCTGCTGATTGGCCGATTAGCGATCCGTGGCGTACAGAAGGCCCCGGAAAGGTTTTATGTTCGCATGGCCAAGAATCTTTGCCTGGCGGATCAAAAAATCTTTGCGGATGAGGAGCTGTTGTCCCGCACCATCAAGCGCATGCGCCACAGCCAGTTTCAGGGTGCCAGGGTCCATCTGGAGGAATATCTGAGAATGCAGGAACCCTGGCAAGTGGACTTGGGCACTATCTCAATACCGGTTCTGCAATGGCATGGTGAAGACGACCGCATTATTTCCATCGGAAGTGCCCGTGGACTGGCTTCCTCTATTCCCAATGTCCGCTTCCGCAGTTTTCCTGGCTATGGCCGGTTTATGGTCTATACCCATTGGCAGGATTTTCTTGTCGAGTTGCTTGAGCTCCCTGCCACCGCAGCACCCACGTACAAGGCGTCAGGATGACAGCGACCGTTGTAGGAAGCGATGGCCTGTGTCGTTGCGCCTGGGTCACTGCTGCACCGGATTTTCAGCGCTATCACGATACCGAGTGGGGATTTCCGGTGAAGGAGGATCGTCACCTGTTCGAAAAGGTCTGCCTTGAAGCCTTTCAGTGTGGTTTGAGCTGGCGCACCGTCCTGGAGAAACGGGCAAACTTCCGCCGTGCCTTCTGCGACTTCCATATCGAATCTGTGGCGGCTTTCGGACCTGGACAGATTGAGAGAATGTTGACCGATAGTGGCCTGATTCGGAATCGCCGAAAAATAGAAGCGGCTATTCACAACGCCCGTTGCGCACAAGACATGATTAAAGAGGAGGGCTCACTGGCCGCGTTCTTCTGGCGCTTTGAGGAGCCGACCAATGCGCAGCCCGTTACCCGAACCACCTCACCCCGGTCCCAAGCACTGTCTAAAGCACTGAAAAGCCGAGGCTGGAAATTTGTTGGTCCCACGACGTGCTATGCCTTCATGCAAGCCATGGGGTTGGTGAATGATCATCATCCGGACTGCGCGGTGCGCGGCCAGGTAGTCTCTGCCCGGCGAGTGTTCGTGAAACCTGACTGACCGGTTATACCGGGACAATGCATGTTTGGGTGGTTTTGATTGGTGTGCTGAATGCGCACTATAGCGCTACCGAAATCGGACGAGACACGAGTCTCTGCAAGGAGCATGAGATGGGAAGATCCACCTGGCGGCCGGACCATATTCCGGATTTGAGCAATAAGACCATTTTGGTGACCGGCGCGAACAGTGGTATTGGGCTGGAGGCCGTCAAGCTGTTTGCGGCCAATGGCGCGCAGGTGATCATGGCGTGCCGGAATGCATCCAAAGCGCAAGCTGCGGCCGAGCAGGTGATGGCCGAAACCGCGGGCGCCAGTTTGGAGATCATGGCGCTGGATCTGGCTGATCTGGCCTCCGTTAAAGAATTTGCGCAGGAGGTGAGTGGCCGTTTCGACAAGGTGGATGTGCTGCTCAATAATGCCGGCTTGATGGCGCCACCACTGCAGCGCACCAAAGACGGATTTGAGATTCAGTTTGGCACCAATCATCTTGGCCATTTTGCGCTGACCGGGCAGCTACTGCCGGTCTTGGAGGCGGCACCGGCACCACGCATCGTGCAGATATCCAGTGTGGTGCATCGGGGCGGCAAGATCATGTGGGATAACCTCAATGCCGAGAAATCCTACTGGCGCTGGCCGTTCTATGCGCAGAGCAAACTGGCGAACCTGATCTTTGCTCGTGAGTTGCATCGACGCTTACTGGCGGCCGGTTCCCCTATCCGGGCCTTTGCGGCTCACCCCGGTTACTCCGCGACCCATTTGCAGGATACCGTACCAGGCGGAGGGTTGTTCAACGCGATGATCGCCCAACCCGCTGAGATGGGTTGCCTGCCGGGTGTGATGGCGGCGACCAGTGCGGATGTGCAGGCCGGGGAATATTACGGACCCGATGGCAAGCTGTTGGAGCTACGTGGCTATCCGGCCAAAGCCTATGCCCGCCGGATCGCCGATAACCCGGAAGTGGCACAGCGGTTGTGGCAGGTATCGGAGAATATGACAGGGGTTCACTATCTGAACCCCTGATTGCGGTCCGTCGTTCGAGAACCGGGTCAGGTTCTCGAACGAGGGTTCAACAGCCTGTCAGGGGGTGACCACATCCCCGTCTTCGATCCGCAGGCGTTTGCCAGGCTTCTTGTCCAGGCGGATGGTGTCTTCGTTGTCATTGAAGACGTAGGTCACTTCGTAGCCTTCGGTCTTGCTACGGCTTTCCATGACGGTGCGACATTGTTGTTCGGTCACGGTTTCGGTGTTGCGTTGTTGCATCCCTTTCTGGATCTGGTTGCCCGCCACGCCGCCGGCAATGGCCCCGCCGGCCGTGGCAGCATCTTTGCCGCTGCCGCCACCAAATTGATGACCAACCACCCCGCCGATAACGGCGCCAACAACGGTGCCCGTCACGCGATGCTGATCTTTGGCGGGTTTCTGCCGTGTGCTGGTGACATCCTGACAAACCTCCCGGGGTTCTTCCCAGCGTTCAACAATGGGTTCCACCTTGGTGACGGTGGCGTATCCGGATTTTGCTGGCGTCATGGCCTCGTAGGCGCCGTACCCGACCCCTGCAATAGCCACGGCACCTGCGATACCCAGACCGGCAATAGCTGCGCTTTTCATGGCTCACTCCTTATTTCGGTTATTTCCGGTTTGGAGTGCAGGGCGGAGCAATCCGTTCGTGGACAGTTGCAAAAGAATGTTAAGGAGCTATTCAGAGGCTCCTTAAGGGCCATGTTCAATAACGCCGCAATGCGTTTTTGTGCAGCGCCGGGGGATCAGGTTAAATGGCGCGGTGCGAGGCATTAATGAACAGGGGACAGTCGTGACGCAACGAGACCAGCAGCTGGAAGCGGAGTACTTCCATCTCACTCACCTGATTGATTCTTTCGATCAGAAATCCCTGACGATCAAGGCCTGGAGTGTCACGCTTGCCGGCATTCTGGCCGGATCGGGCGCGTTCTTTGATCGTCCGTCCCTGCTTTGGGTGGGGATGCTGGGTAGCCTGATGTTCTGGCTGGTGGAAGGCCACTGGAAGGCGTTTCAGTCGGCGCACTATGCGCGCATAGAAAAAATTGAAGCGCACTTTCGTGGTGAGGTGGATGACATCGCGCCGTTCCAGACCGCCGATAGCTGGGAACGTAGCCGGCGTGCCGGGGGAAGCCGTGAGTTGTTGCGGATCCTTGGGTGGCGCCACGTGTTTCTGCCCCACGGGCTGATGGCACTGTCGTTGTTGGTGGCAGGTTTGCTGCTGTAGGCGCGGCAGAGGCCGGCGCCCACAGCAGCGGGCAGGGTCAGGCAGCGGGTTCGCTGGTGGTCGGGGCGTACTGGTTGGCATCGGTGGTGTATTCGGCATGACCGTAATCCACCAGCAGCTGCTTGATGCGTTTGACCAGAATGCGGTCGGCAACCTTGTTGGCCACCGGAATATCCTGCAGGGTGCGATAGGCCAGCAGGCGCGGCATGATGAAAAGATTGCCGACGCTGAACAGGGCATAGTCCAGCGCGTGGGGTGCCACGCCCATCTCTTCAGCCTTTGATTTGTCCTTCTTGCCGAGAAACGCCTGGGTAAAGAACACTTTCGAGAAACTGCGCTCCACCGCGTTGTGAACCTTGCTGATCAGCTTGTCATCCTTGGGACGATAGACGGACATGGTTGCCCGCGTCAGCTCACCACAGGTGCTGTCGTCATACCCTTCACGCAGCGTGCCGGAATAAGTGAGCATGGTGTCGATGATGTCCGGGGCTTCTGCGGGTAGCAACTCTGCAGGCAGGCCGAGCAGAAAACACTCGTAACGCGACAGTTCCACGATCGCCCGTTCTTGCCGGGTGAAATGTTTGCGGCCCTTGCGCATGGCCTTGAACGCCGTCAGGTAGGCGGGCATGGTGCCGGCCGGCATCTGGTCTACCTGCGGGATAGGTATGCCGTAGACCGCGGGATCCCAGGGGCCGCCCTTGTCGGTGGTCGCCCGCTTGATGATGTTGAAACGCACCATGGAGTGCATCAGGCGCACCATGGCGGCCGCCTTGAAGCCTGGGCCAAAGCGTTCCAGAGCGCCAGGCAGGGTGGCGGTGGTGAAGAAACTGGCGGTCTCATTGATCCGCTGGTTCACCGACTCGTTGGCCAGGGTGCCGGTGATGGCCATGGGCAACCCGGAGTACTTGTTCATGAAGGTGGCGACGAACGCGCCACGGATAACATAGGGTGCCAGGTTGACCATCTGGTTACGGCTCAGGCGCGCGCCCTCGCGAACCAGATCCATGTCTACCCAGTCCGGTGTCGCTTCCATGGCCTGAATGAAATCGCTCAGTTCCTGGGGCGGATTATCTACCGCATCCAGTCCCTTGTCGCAGGCGGTCTTGAGCATGGTGATCAGGTTGCGGAACCCGTATTCGGGCATCAGCGCGGCATATGCATCGGCCACATTGTCACCGAGCAGGGTATAGGCGCGGGCCCGTTCCACTTTTTCCTTGTCGGCCAGAATCTTGCCCCGGTACTTGCCTGCGAATTTTTCGGGCAGGGCGCTGCGGGTGTGGATGTCGTCGGTAAAACGCTCCGGGGTGACATCAAAATCAATGTCGCCATACAGGGAGGGAATCCGGGTTTTCTGTGCACGCACCTGTTCCCAGAGTGCATCCAGAGACTGTGTCATTACGACCTCGTCGTGAAAGCGCGATATTGCCCTTATACATAGCGTTTACGCTGGGTCGGTGACAATGACCGAAGATTTCACGTAGAGAACTTGCGGGTTTTTGGCCTGCAATGACAGGGAGATTGGCGGGAAAGGAAACAGTGAGGTCAAGACTGTTCACTTTGCGTGTCGCGGGCCAGGTTGGGACTGACGCTCCTCCCGCCAGGGAGGGCGTCAGTGAGGCGCCTCAGTCGTTGCTCATGGCGTCCTTGTAAAGTGACTTTCGCGGGCTGGCGAAAACCTGCCGCAGCATGGGCTCGAAGTAATTCAGTGGCAGAATCTCTCCATCCGGATTGAACGCCGGAGAATCGTACTTGCTGACGAATTCCAGCGTTTGCCGATAGAAGGGATGTTCGCGGAAGTGCTCGCGCATGTCCCTGTCCATGCCCAGATAATGGAAGAAGTAATACCCCTGGAAAATGGCGTGATGCTTCACCATCCAGTGATTGGCTTCGCTGACAAAGGGTTCCAGCAAAACCGCTGCCACGTCCGCATGGTTGAAGGTGCCAAGGGTATCGCCGATGTCATGCAGCAAGGCGCAGACGACGTATTCATCGTCCTTGCCGTCGCGATGGGCGAGGGTGGCGGTTTGCAGGCAGTGTTGGAACCGGTCGATCCTGAACCCGCCGAAATCGCCTTCCAGCAGCCGCAGGTGCGCCATGATCCGGTCCGGCAGTCCTTTGCTGAACTCGCCAAAATTCTCGGCAATGATCTTCCAGTCCTCGGCCTGGCCGTCCTTCATGTGGGTGAAGGCGGCACGGGGTTGTGTCATGTCGTTCATTGCGGTGGCCCTCAGTCTGCATAACCGGGGTTTTCCCGGTCCAGCTTGCGGAGCAGGCCCGGCCAGGCCAGGTTGCCCCCCATGCCTTTGGTGACCTGAGAGGCCTGTTGTTTGATGGTGTTGACGATGCCATCAGGAATCGGGGTCAGCGGGCGATTGCCCGATAAGGCCTGAAGCTGGATCTCACAGGCCCGTTGCAGGATGAACATGTTGAGGAAGGTGTCCGCCACGGTGCTGCCCACCGTGAGCAAGCCATGGTTACGAAGAATCATGAAGTTGGTGCTGCCCAAATCGGCCTGCAGGCGGGCTTTTTCGTCATCGCGCAGTGCGACCCCTTCATAGTCGTGATACGACAACCCAGAGAGCGGAAACAGGCTTTGTTGTGACAGGGGAAGCAACCCTTCTTTCTGTGCAGACACAGCCACGCCGGCGGTGGTGTGGGTGTGCATGACGCAGACAGCGTCCTCACGTACGGCATGAATGGCACTGTGAATGGTGAAGCCCGCCGGGTTGATGTCGAAATCGCCGGCGTTGAGCTTGTTGCCGTCCTGGTCGACGCGCACCAGGCTTGATGCGGTGATTTCGTCGAACATCATGCCGTAGGGGTTGATCAGGAAATGGTGCTCATCGCCCGGGATTCGGGCGGACAGATGGGTGAAGATCAGATCATCCCAACCATACAAGGCCACTAGTCTATAGGCAGCGGCGAGGTCCACCCGCAGTTGCCACTCTTCGGGGCTGACATCCGCTTGCTTGGAGGTGATGGCGGCTGGGTCAAGTTTTACCTGGCTGTTCATTGTAGCGCTCTCCCTGGAGACAGATTGTTGTGGGTGTCACGGTGTTCCCCGTGATGTGTCGATAGGACATGACGGGAGTGTAGGCCGCTTTTTCTTGGCAAGACTGTCAACCTGTTTACAATTGGCGTATGTCTATTGCTCTTGATGCCTTGCAACACTGCCCCCTGTTCGCCGGTTTTCCCGAAGCGGCACTGGACGAGGCTGCACGTCATGCCCGTATCCGCCATTTCCAGCCGGGTGAGGTGATCTATGAGAAAGGGGAGCCCCAGACATTCCTGTGTGTCATCGCCAGAGGAATGGTGCGGATCAATTCGGTCAACCAGGAAGGTCGGGAATCGGTCTTGATTGTGTTTGACCAGGGGGCCTGGGTGGGCGATGCGGTCTTCGCGCCCGGTGCCGATCGGGTTTACGGTGCCACGGCACATACGCAGGCAACACTGGTGGAATTACCCGGGGCGTATTTTCGGGACCTGATGAGTCGCTACCCGCAGTGCTATCCGGTCGTGCTCGAGTGCATCAGCCGTCGGCTCTGGTCGGCCATGACGGTCATCCAGGAAGACGCCTTGCGCGGGACCACGGTCAGGATCGGACGGCGGTTGTTATTTCTGTGCGACATGCAGCGCGGGGGAGCAGAGCCGGGCGGTCCGGTCACTGTGCGGCTGACCCGTGAGCACATCGCCAACATGATGGGGATGACCCGCCAAGGGGTTCATCGCACGCTCAAGCAGTTTCAGCGTGAGGGGTTGGTTGAGCTGGGTTACGGGCAGGTCACCATTTGCAGCGAAGATGCCTTGCGACGCTATCTGGATTGCTGTCCAGATTAAGGTAATTCTTTTGGCTAACAAAAATATTTTATAGGCGATTAAAATTAATACCTTTGGCTATTTTTAATCGGCGAATGGTCTATTCCTTTTTCGTGTTATAGCAATTTCTTCCTCAAATCCCGTTGACAGATTTTAAGTTAAATTACTTAGACGTTTTAAATCACATTTTAACGAAAAGCCCGTAGAGCGGGCTTTGCTTCGTGGCTAGGATTCTCTGCGATACACAGGGATAAGAATAAAGTCTTACCCTCTCTTGCGGTAGTCACAGGGAAGGTCTACCTCCGTAGGTATTAAGGAGAGTTTTCAGGAATAAAAAATGTGTTCTTTATATAAAACGTTCGTCTTTATTTTTACTCTCAATGTGCTTGGTTGCGGTGGCGGTGGTGGGGCGCCCGCAGTGGTTTCTTCAGATAACGAGGAAAGCAGTGTTGGCGTGACGTCGCCTGCGTATGGGAAAGAAACTGAGGAAACGGACGCTGCTGAAAATGAGGAATCTCAGGCGTCCGGAAAAGAAAAGTTTGCTGATCCTTTTTCTTCCAGCGTATTGCAGTATGAAGTGACAGATGGGAAAACCGGTAAGGTGACAACCGACACGGAGACCCTGCTGACATACCCCGAAATGGAGTATTTTTATTTTGAAAACGATAATGTGGTGTTCGATCTGACCCGGCAGGGTAAACCCAAAAAACGCTCGGAGTTGCGCCAATACCCAGAGTGGTCAGTGGCGGGAAATCACCGAATGACGGCAACCCTTAGGCTCAGCGATTCCACCATCAATGAGTACACCTGGATGCAATTGCACCGTAAGGAAAAAACGTCAGTCAAACCGCCTCTGAGGTTAACCTGGGCCAAAGCGCAGAGCATTGGCGGGAAGGTATACCAAGACTATCTTGTGGCGGTGTTTTATCACGAAAAAACGGGCTACAAAAAAGTGCCATTGGTACCGCGTACTGGACAGGAAATTCAGGCTGAACTCAGGGTTTATAATCATCAGGTTTTTATTAGCCTGAATGGAAATCTGGTCCATGTGGAAAATGTGTCTGATTGGGCTGATTACAAGTGCTATTTCAAGGCGGGGTTGTACCTGTCTGGTAGTGCGGCGGCAGAAGGGCGTGCCAGAGTCAGCATGAGCCAGCTCGCGTACAGCCATCAGTAGTTAGTTCATTGAGGGAGCCTCGGAATAATACCTGGCGAGTTCAGTTTTTCAGGCTGGCTTGGCCCCTCTGCCATGGCCAAGAGGGGGCGGTGTTGACAGTGTATGTCGATCCATCGACTCATCACCTTCGAAGGACATGGGACAACGAGTGCAGGCCAGCCTGCCGTCGAGGCAAGCAACAACCTCTGCGTGCTCCTGACCACGCCAGGCATGCAGGGGGTTTACCCAGAGGCTGCCGTGAAACAATACAGGCCCCGGCACGTGGGGCCTGATTGCTTTCACAGCAGAGGAAGAGGGTGAGCAGGTTAGCGCACCTCCATCCCGGGTTTGGCGCCGTTATCGGGGCTGAGTACGTAGATGTCTTCGCCACCAGGGCCTGCGGCCAGCACCATCCCCTCTGAGACACCGAACTTCATCTTGCGCGGCGCCAGGTTGGCGACCAGGACCACCAGTTTGCCTTCCAGCTGCTCCGGTTGATATTTGGCCTTGATGCCGGCAAAGACATTGCGTTCGCCCAGCTCTCCCACATCCAGGGTGAGTTGCAGCAGTTTGTCGGCGCCTTCTACGTGAGCGGCCTTGGCAACGCGCGCCACGCGCAGTTTGACCTTCAGGAAGTCATCGATGCTGATGGTGTCATCCACCGTGTCGTCCATCTTGTTGCTGGCTTTTGCCGGGGCGGTCGAAGCCTTGGCGGCGGCCGTAACCTCCTTTGAATCACTGAGCATGGCATCGATCTGGCTGCTTTCTACCCGGCCAAGCAAGGGCTTGAACTTGGCAATGTCATGCTCCAGCAGAAGCTGCCCGGCATCGTCCCAGCGGAGCGGGTCGATCTGCAGAAACGCCTCTGCGCGCTCGGCCAGTGCCGGTAGTACTGGCTTCAGGTACAGCACCAACAGACGGAAGACATTGATGGCGGTGGTGCAGATGGCCAGCACCTCCTGTTCCTTGCCTTCTTCCTTGGCCAGTGACCAGGGAGCCTTTTCGGCGATGTAGCCGTTGGTATGGTCGGCCAGCGCCATGATTTCCCGCATGGCCTTGCCAAACTCACGCTGCTCGTAGAACTCGGCAATCCGCGGAGCGGCTTCCTGCACCTCGCGAACCAGCAGTGGGTTATCCAGCTCGGCGCTCAAGGTGCCGCCAAACTTTTTCACAAAGTTACCGGTACGGCTGGCGATGTTCACCAGTTTACCTACCAGATCTGAATTCACCCGCTGGACAAAGTCTTCCAGGTTGAGGTCAAAGTCATCCACACGGCTGGAAAGCTTGGCAGCAAAGTAATAACGCAGGTATTCAGGGCTGAGATGATCCAGATAGGTTCGGGCCTTGATAAAGGTGCCGCGGGACTTGGACATCTTGGCGCCGTTCACGGTGACAAAGCCATGGCTGTAGATAGCCGTGGGTTTGCGCAGACCGGCACCGTCCAGCATGGCCGGCCAGAAAAGACCGTGGAAATTGATGATGTCCTTGCCAATAAAGTGATACAGCTCGGCGTTGGAGCCTTCTGCCCAGTAGTCGTCGAAGCTGAGGCCTTCGCGGTCGCAGTAGTTCTTGAAGCTCGCCATGTACCCGATCGGGGCATCCAGCCAGACATAAAAATACTTGCCGGGGTAACCGGGGATCTCGAAACCAAAATAGGGCGCTTCCCGGGAGATGTCCCAGGGCTGCAGGTCTTCGATCCATTCCTGCAATTTGTTGGCGACTTGTTCTTGCAAGGCGCCGGAACGGGTCCACTCGCGCAACAGCGGCTCGAATTTGGGCAAGTCGAAGAACAGCTGGGTGGTGTCCTTCTCTACCGGGGTGGCACCACTGACGGCAGAGTAGGGCTCGATCAGCTCTGCAGGGGAGTAGGTCGCACCGCAGACTTCACAGTTGTCGCCATACTGGTCTTCCGCCTTGCACTTCGGGCAGGTGCCCTTGACGAAACGGTCGGCCAGGAACATGCCTTTCTGCGGGTCGTAAAGCTGGGTGATGGTCTTCTCGATGATGTAGCCTGCGTCTTTGTTTCGCTGGAAGACCATCTCTGACAGCGCCTGGTTTTCCGGGCTGTGGGTGCTGTAGTAGTTGTCGAAACGAATCTGGAAGTCGGCAAAGTCCTTCTCGTGATCGGCCTTCACCTGGGCGATCTGCTGTTCCGGGGTAATACCGTTCTCTTCGGCCTTGAGCATGATGGCGGTGCCGTGGGCATCATCGGCACAGACATAGGTGCACATCTGCCCGCGGAGCTTCTGGAAACGCACCCAGATGTCGGTCTGGATGTATTCAAGCAGGTGGCCCAGATGGATCGGGCCATTGGCGTAGGGCAGGGCGCTGGTCACCAGGATCTTGCGTGGCGTGTCACTCATGAGAACGGTGTCATTTATCCGGGAAATGGGGCGCCTATGATACGGCGAGACTGCACTATTTTCATCCCGTGCCTTCCGTTAGTGATGAGCGTGAGTCCACTGAGCAGGGACGGGGCTACCGTTTTTGTGTACCTGTGTGGCATGGTTGGGGTTTGTGTTCTTGGTGATTCAGAGGGGAAAACCGGCAATGACGCTTCGTGCCCGTATTCGGTGGTTGTTGATACTGTCCACCGCGGCCTGTGTGTGCGTTGCGCTGCTGGCTCTGGCCAGGGTCAATCACAGCCTGCTGGAATCCATGCTGGAGTCGTCTGCTGAGCGGGAATTGAGTGTGGTTGAGAGTGCATTTCTTGATCAGCTTTCAGTATTGCGCATCCGGGCTGAAGATTGGAGCCGTCAGCCGGACTCCCCTCCAGGGAATCTGGGCGGGGTAGGTCAGCTTGATCTCATGCTGTCTCTGGATGGGGGGCGTCTCGGTAGTGCCCTTGGGGTTGAGGAGCCCGCACTGCCGGTATTCGAGCGTCTGGCAGACCGTTTTGAGGCGGAGGGCTGTGCCCCCATCTGGGGGGTGGTACGGGTAAACGGACGCCCGCTGCTTTTTAGTACTGCGGTGGAGCAGAATTGTCAGGCCTACCTGTTGGGTATCTGGATTGACGGTTACTGGCTTGAGTATCTCTCTGACAGGGTTGGGCATGCACTTTATGTGAGAGAGGTATCGCAGGAGGGGGGCGTGGAAAGGGGGCTATTCTCAGATGCTGAGGGGCTACTCAGGGGGCGCTTTCCGATTCCTGACTTCTTTGACGGCCAACCCCTTGAAATCGTTGTGGAATTACCAAGTGATGTGCAGGGGTTGAAGAGTACCGTCATCCTTCTCATGGCCTTGATTCTCAGCATTCTTGCGGCAATGACTGTGGCGGGAGTCTATTGGCGAATCCAGGGGCTGTTATTCGGCCGCCTGGGCTCGGTACACAATGCGGTTCGATCGATTGCCCGCGGCGGAACGCTTGACCAACGGGTCCCGGTGCTGGGCAACGATGAAATTGGAGAGCTTGCCGAGGACTTCAATGCCATGGTCGACAGCATTGATCATGCCCAAAACCAGTTGGCATCTGCCCGTCGCCAGGCGGAAGCTGCAAGCAAGACAAAAAGCCAGTTCCTCGCCAACATGAGCCATGAAATTCGCACGCCTATGACCGCTATTCTGGGGTATGCCGAGCTATTGCGAGAAGGGCGCGGTAGTGATGCCGATCGCCAGCATTATTTGAATATTATCCAGCACAATGGGGATGCCTTGTTGGCGCTGATTAATAACGTGCTGGATTTGTCGCGAATTGAAGCAGGGCAATTGGATCGCGAGGAATCGGTATTCTCGGTAATAGAACTGTTGCAGGAGGTTGTTGAAAGCTTTCGCCTGCGTGCCGTTGAAAAGGGAATTGAACTTGCCCTGGAAATGGATGGGACCATGCCGGCTGCATTGAACGGAGACGTTTTCCGTCTACGCCAGATCGTGGTCAACCTGGTGGGGAATGCGGTCAAGTTCACTGAGCAGGGGACGATCCGAATACGCGTAGTGTGGCAGCGTCCGGATCAGCGGCTCAGCATCCGCGTTGAGGACACGGGTATTGGCATTACAGAGTCCCAGTTGCAGAGCATATTTCAGCCCTTTACGCAGGCCGATGTATCTCATACTCGCCGTTACACCGGCTCCGGGCTGGGGTTGAGTATTGCCCGTGAACTCGCCCGAGCCCAGGGCGGGGATATCAGCGTCACCAGCGATAGCACAGGGAGCTGTTTTACGTTGGAGATGCCTTTCGAGCTCGCCCTGGATGCGACAGTAGCGCCTTCGGTTTTGCCTGCGGGGGAACAGGCTCAGCCGTTGCCTCAGCTTAATGGCCGTGTCTTGCTGGTGGAAGACAATCAGGTTAATCGCTTGCTGGTGAAGACCTTGCTTGAACGTGCCGGCATGACGGTCGTCGAAGCGGAAAATGGGCGAGAGGCCTGCGAGGCATATCAGAATGACAGCCATTATTCTCTGGTGGTACTGGATATGCAGATGCCGGTGATGGATGGCTATGAGACAGCCAGGGCATTGCGTGATAAAGGATTTGAGGGCCCGGTACTGGCATTAACTGCAAACGTGCTGGCTGTGGACCGCCAGCGCTGTCTTGATGCCGGCTGCGACGCGTTTATGGGTAAGCCGGTTCGTAGCCGCGACTTGCTGGTGGCCTGTGCTGATTTGCTTGAGCCGTCGCTGATCGAGTCATAGTCCCTGAGGTTGGGCCGTCAGGGACATCACGGACTGGCTGTCGCCTTGCTCTGGTGATCCGAATTAAAACGGCTCTGCGTGCGTCAGTTACGTTATGCCATTGTGTGGCGAGACTAGTCGCTACCTTTAGACATGGATAGCTGCGCTCGTTTCAGGGCTTCGCTGACCTGTTGCTGGGACACCGGCTTGCTCAGGTAATCATCCATCCCGGCATCTCGGGCTTTCTGAACATACTCATTGGTGGCGTGGGCGGACAGTCCGATGATCCAGCAATGAGGGTGGCTGCCTAGTTGCGCTTCCATTTCCCGGATTTCGCCAGTCGCCTGATAGCCGTCCAGCACCGGCATTTCACAGTCCATAAAGATGATATCCCAGTAATCCGGTTGCTCGCGAAGCAATGACAGTGCCTGCCCTCCATCGCTTGCTAACGTAGCCTGAATCCCGAGGGATTTGAGAATACTGTCAATCACAAGCTGATTCACAGGATTATCTTCTGCAACGATTACATTCAGGTGATTCGCTTTATCGAGGATTATCGCCCTGGCTTCGTATGGCGAAGAGTCGCTTCCTGTCTCGTCTTTCCCTGTTAGCAAACTGCGCTTGAGAGCCTGACAGGAAAACGGTGTTTCGATCATCAAAAGGTCTTCTGGCAGCGTTTCGCTGAGAGGTTCTCCGGTAGGGTGTAACAACAGCAGCGTGGGAGACTGGTAATGAGTCCTTAAACGTTCCACATAATGCGGATTTTCCATCACCGCCAGATCAGCGATTACGAAATCCACCGAGCGGGAGGGATTGATTGGATCCAGTGCCGTTTCCACATCCCGAAACTCATGGGTAGAGGCGCCCCAGCGGCTGAGAATTTGCGAGAGACTGAGAAGCTGGGCGGGGATGCTGGAAATAACCACCGCAGAGCGGTTTCGCAGTGCGGGTTGTTGCCGTGACTTGATCGCCTCCACAGGGAGGGATAACCAGAACGTTGCACCGCGTCCTAACGAGCTGGACACGCCTATATCGCCACCTAGCAGGTCGGTCAGTCGTTTACAGATGACCAGTCCGAGGCCTGCGCCGCCATGCTTGCTACGATTGGGGCGCTCGTTGATAGTTTGGAACAGCGTGCTTTGCTGGCCCTCATCCAGGCCAATACCTGTATCGACAACTTCGATCATCAACACGCATTGGTTCTGGCTATTTACAGGTTGTTTCAGCGTCAGGTGTAAAGCGATATTGCCGCGCTCGGTGAATTTGAAAGCATTACTGAGCAGGTTGGTAATGATTTGCTTGAGGCGGATAGGGTCAGTGCGGATTTGCTCGGGAACCCGGCTGTCTATGTGCATATACAGCGGGATTCTTTTTTCGCTGGAACGCAGCGCAAAAAGCCTGACACAATCATCGACCACGCTTTCCACGGCAACAGTCTGATAATCCAGTTCCAGTTTGCCCGATTCAATCCGCGAGTAGTCCAGGATGTCGTTGATGACGGTGAGCAGTGATTGGGTCGACTGATAGATCGTGCTGACGTATTGAGCCTGCTGTTGGCTTAATGGAGTTCGACGAAGCAAGTCCGTCATTCCCATGATTCCGTTCATCGGTGTTCGTATTTCATGGCTCATGGTAGCCAGGAACTCGCTTTTCGCATGGTTACGAGCTCCTGCCTTGAATGCTTCCATCTCGGCAATGGCTCTTTCACGAATAGAATCTGAGTGAGCTTCTTTTAACCGGTTAATTCGTCGTGCTAGAGCCAGAGAGAGTAATACGACCTCCAGGAAGACGCCGATCTGTACCAGGTTTTCTGTAACGCTGTTGCGAGAGATGATCCCATACTTGTTGAGCACCATGGTTGCTGCACCGACCATGAAACAGCCCCAGGCAACGGTGAAAATGCGGGCGTCAGGATCCCCTGCCCGCAAGCGAATCAAGCCGATGGTGAGGATGCTGAAATCCATGGCCAGGATGGCGAAAACAGAGACCGGGATCAGTGCCTCGCGACTACTGAAGGGAGCCGCGAGAAAGAGAAGGGTGCCAACCAGGACAAGTCCACGTAGCCATACTGCCATTCTGGGAGCCTTGTCCTTCAGTGACAGAAAATGGAGTGTGAAAAGCGACGGGAGAATGACAAGCAGGGGCAACAGAAAATGAATGATATAACTGCTTACCAGCGGTGAGTCTGGCCACAGATATCGCTGTGCGTAACCATGCAGGATGGCAAGAAAAAGCGTTATGGCGGCTGACCAGAACACATACAGTAAATACACTTTTTCCCGTACCGAGAAGAACAGGGTCAGGTTATACAGAATCATCACCAGCATTCCACCGAAGAAGATGCCCTGGACCATGGTCATATTCTGCGAGTACTTGGCGAATTGCTCCTCGGATTGCAAGGTCAGGGGTAATTGAATGCTGTGGGCGGAGGCGACAAGCAGATAGATGTCGCTGTTCTGACCTGTGGGTAGAGTCAGAGGAAATACGGGTGAGGGTTGCAGATTCGGACGCAGGGAAAATTCACGGTCCATTCCGGCTTGATAATGGGAAACCAGGTTTCCTCCGGCATCAAGCTGATAAACATCAATCTCCCCCAGCATGGCGTAGTCAACACGAAGCTGCCATTGGGTATGGAGATGATTCAGGTTACGAACCGAAAAATGGAACCAACAATGTTGAGAAGTAAAGCCCAGGTTGGGAGCGGCAGCGCCTGCCGAAAGCCAGTGAAGATCACTACGCATCCTGATGCCGGTGATGTCGGGCACATCCTCTTCTGAAGCACAAAAATATTGCACCCCAGGGTAGGGCTGTAGATTCTGTTGCTGTTCAGCAATAATCTGCGTACCTGTGCTGCTGGCCAAGCTGCCAGAGGTCAGGCACATCAGCATGATGCCAACAACGAAGTAGAGGGCGTATCCAGCGTCCTTGCACACTATGAATTGATCCTGGCAAAAGGTGGGTAAACTACTGGAATGCTAGCAGTGTGGGCCGGGGGGCTCAATCGAGAGGAAAAGAATGACAAGGATAGTTGAGCGCTTTGCGGTAGGGCCCATTGTCGGGGAGTCTGGTGATACCCATGTACGTGTGTTTGGGGCATTGCCCCAGGGAAGGCTGACGGCGGGACAAAAATTCCTCTGGGGCCGGATTCGTTGGCGTGAGGAAGGTCAGTCGCAATGGTCTGATGTTCGACGCTTTCGCTTGAACGGTAATTTTGATGGGTCGGGCGTGGTCATTCTCAACGGCCTCCGGCCTGGTGGCCGGTATGAATATCAGGCGGGTTGGGTGTCGGATGAGGAGCCCGCAGAACTGGATTGGTCTGCTGCCAGTGAGGGCAGTTTTGTGACCAACCAGCCGGATGCAGATCAGACCCGCTTTCTGTTTGGCTCCTGTTGCTACCGGTTTGTGGGTTTTGACGGCAAGATCCAGGACGACAGAGCCGACAAGATCTTTGCCGAAATGTCTGACCTGTCCACCCGCGAAAAGCCCGATTTTGTGTTGTTTGGGGGCGATCAGGTTTACGCCGACTCCCTTTACAACATTGGTGCGGCGGATAATCGCGAAGAGTTTTCTTCCCTGTACCGGGAAAGTTTTGCCCAGCCCAAGCTGGCCAGGCTGTTACGGGAAACCAACAGCTACATGATCCTGGATGATCATGAGATCGAGAATAACTGGCCGGAACGAGCCAATGCCGACCGCTGGACCAGCAAGTACCCGGCGGCCATCAAGGCGTACCAGATTTATCAGGCCTCCCATTCCCCGGCGGCCCCGCTCAATGAGGCTGGCACCTACCTGGATCGTGATCCGGATCGCTTCTGGTACACCTTTTCCCGTGGGCCTGCTGATTTCTTTGTGATGGATGTTCGTACTGAGCGGGTATTGAGCCGCTGGTCCTGGCAGCGGCGCATGATCAGCGAAGAGCAGGAGCAGGCCTTTGTGCGCTGGCTGGACACGGATCCCGACAGGATCAAGGTGCTGGTGACCTCTGTGGTGCTGTTTCCGGAGCAGCGCCGCCCGTTCCGTGGCAAAGATGCCTGGGAAGGCTTCCGTTATCAGCGGCAGCGTTTGCTGACGGCCATGGCGCAAAGTCGCAGTCGCAAACTGGTCGTCCTCAGTGGTGATGTCCATGCGTCACTCTATGCAAATCTCACCCTCAATGGGGGCAAGCAGGTGCACAGTTGGACCTGTTCCGGCCTGTTCTGGCCCACCGCACTGATGGCTTTCCGTTGGTATCGTCCGATGATCCGTGTGCCTGGCCTGCTCTATGGCGGCTGGGGGCGTCCACTGGGGCAAGTGAATGTGCCAGGACAGGTGTTCAGTGACAATGCGTTTTCCATGGTGGCCTTCACTGAAGAAGGAGCCCGCTTTGATCTTTATGACCGCAGACGCCGGCATGTGGCGGAGGCGAGCCAGGAGATTCGTTGGTCGTAAGCCTATGTCTGTGGCGCTTATGGCAAAAGGCTTACAGGAAGTCGGGCGATTTGCGACTTAAGGCGTCGTGGCGACAACGCTACAGTGGATCTCGCAAGGACGCGATAGAACACGGATGTTCAATTTCGGCCCGGTACAGCCCGCCCGCCATACCCCCAAAGATGGCGGGCGTTTCTTTTTACCCCCCCGTTTTGCCACTTCACATTCCATCAAGGATAATGCCCGCCCCAGAATACGGAGGCGACCATGTCTGCTAACGGTGAAGACCGCGATATCCTGAAAGCCAAACTCAACCAGGAAACCGCCAAGGCCAGCTGGGCCGAATTGCAGCCTTTTTTCGCCCGTGGTCAAACCATCTATGTGGCGCCTGGGCTGGATCTGGTCGATGTGGCCGTGGCGTTTTCGGAAGATAACGCCGCCGAGATCAGTCTGTGGCGTGAAAAGGGTCTGGTCGACAAGGTGTCGGACACGCAGGCGACACAGTGGTATGGCGCCGACCAGACTCTCTGGAGTGTGGTGGTCATGCCCTGGGTGCTGGTACAGCCAGAACAGCTACAGTAGTCCGCAAGCACGGTCTTCCCCGTCGCTTTCGCAAGGGTGGCAATCGTCATCAACCCCGGTATAGAGTGAACAAAAGGGCTGTGATGCCCTCACTCTGACGGATGCCGGAGGACTCGATGCAGGATGACATCGCCCAGCGTCAGGCCCTGTTGCAGGCGCAGCTGGAAAGCCTCGTTGCTGCCCAGGTCAACCCCGAGGAACAAAGCCTGTTCCGCCGCTTTCTCGCCGCCTATTTCGAAATGGCCAGTCTTGCCGCGCTGACTGCACGGCCCCCCGAACAGCTTTTCCAGATGGCCTGGCAGCATTGGCTGCTGGCCCGACACCGGGACCGCGAATTACTGATTCAGATTGAACCCCCGTCCCGTTCCGGGGCCATGGCTTGCCTGCGGACCGTGGCTGACGACATGCCATTTCTGGTGGACTCGGTGGCGATGGCGGTGAGGGATGCGGTTACCGCCATCGACTGGACCATTCATCCAGTATTGCAGCTACGGCGCGATGACAAAGGCCAGATCATCCAGGTGCAAGGGGTGAGCGACGGTGAACACCCGGCGGAATCGCTGATCCATGTCGAATTCGAGCCGCTGGGCAGCCTTGAGGCCTATGCACGCTTGCAGGAGCAGTTGGAGCTGGTGCTGGGGGAGTTGCGGGTGGTCGTCGCGGATTATCCGGCAATGCTCGCCAACCTGCAGGCAACCCGTGAGAATCTTTCTGGTCATTTTCCACAACGGGACCAGCAAGAACTGGAAGAAGCGGGGGCGTTTATCGAGTGGTTAAGCCAGGACCACTTTACCTTTCTCGGCTATGCCCGCTCCCATGCAGAGGTCGTGGATGATGGCATGCGACTGCATCTGGAAAATGAGGCCGGGCTGGGCATTGCCAGGCATGGCAGCCGTTATGCCGATGCGGATGAGTTTATCGCCCCCCATGATGAAATGGCCAAGTACATCAGCCATGGCCGGCTGGTGGTCGTAACCAAGGCCAACGCCCGTTCTTCGATCCATCATCCCCATTATATGGATGTGATTTCCATCAAGCGGTTGGCGCAGGACGGAAGTGTAGAGGGCACGGACCGCTATATCGGCCTGTTTTCCCTGGATGCCTATATCAATCGTCCCCGGGATATTCCGCTGATTCGCCGCAAGGTGAACTACGTGCTGGAGCGGTCACGGTTGCCCGAGCGCTCCCATTCCGGCAAGCACTTGCGAGACATCATTTACCAGTTGCCCCGTGATGAATTGTTTCAGTGCAGTGAAGAAGAGCTCTATCACATTTGCATGGGCATCCGGGCCCTGCGTGACCGTCATCATTTGCGCCTGTTCATGCGCCGTGATCGTTACGGTCGCTTTTACTCCTGCATGGTCTACCTCAGTCGTGAGCGCTACTCCCGTGAATTACGTGACCACGTTACCAATGAGCTGAAGAGCTTGTGTAATGGCTTGTCGGTGGAGCGCACGGTGGACTTCCTCCGTGAAGGGCTGGCGCGCATCCATTGCATTATTCGTATTCCCCAGGGAACGCATCTGGCCATGAGCGAAAGCCAGGTGGAGGAGCGACTGGTATCCGTGACGCGGTCCTGGTCGGATCAATTACGGGAGGTGCTGCACGAAGATGGCGATGAGGGAGTGAGCCTGGCGCGACGTTATGCCAGCGCCTTTCCGGTGGGGTATCAGGAAACCACCCGTGCCATGGAGGCTGCCGCTGACATTCACTACCTGTCGCAGTTGTCTGCTGACCAGCCGGTGTTGCCGTCTTTGGCGGTGTCCAGTGAGGAAGGGCCTGCCTGTCCCACCTGCTTGCGACTCTATTCCCGGGAAAAACCGATTGGTCTGTCGGATGTGCTGCCCATGCTGGAGCACTTTGGCTTGCGAGTGGTCAGTCAGGATCCGACCCGGGTGAGCGTGCGTGAAGAAGCCGATCAGTGGATCCAGGTGTTTGATGTCCGCGTCGCCGGCGATTGCTCGCTGGGTCCGGTCCAGCAGAAGCGCTATTTCGAGGAAGCCTTTCTTGCCTGTTGGCAGGGACGCATCGAAAACGATGGGCTCAACCGACTGGTGTTGCTGGCGGGGCTGGATGCCCGGCAGGTGGTTTGCCTGCGCACCCTGACAAAGTATCTGGTGCAAACCGGGCTGCCGTATTCGCAAAGCTATATGGAGCAGTTGCTGGCGGACCATGCCGTGATTGCGCGGTTGTTGGTGCAATTGTTCGAGAACCGTTTTGATCCTTCCTGTAGCGACAGCCAGCGCAGGGATGACGGCGTGAAACTGGCCCAGGCGCTGGACCATCACCTCGATCAGGTGGCCTCTCTGGATGCGGACCGGGTATTGCGGGCGTTCCTGAGCGTTGTGCGGGCAGGCTTGCGGACCAATTTCTATCAACCGGATGAGCACGGGGATAACAAGTCCTGGGTCAGCCTGAAGCTGGACCCGACGGTGGTATCCGAATTACCCAAACCGCTGCCCATGTTTGAAACCTTTGTGTATTCCCCGCAAATGGAGGGTATCCATCTGCGTGGCGGACCGGTGGCCCGTGGCGGGTTGCGTTGGTCAGATCGTCGCGAGGATTTTCGCACTGAAGTGCTGGGCCTGGTCAAAGCCCAGATGGTCAAGAATGCCATCATTGTGCCGGTGGGTGCCAAGGGCGGTTTCGTGGTCAAGCAGGGGAACCCGGCGGACCGTGATACCTGGCAGAAACAAGGGATCGCCTGCTACAAGCAGTTCATCCGTGGCCTGCTGGATATCACCGATAACCGGGAAGGGGAGACGGTCGTGCCGCCCCCTGGGGTGGTGCGCCACGACAAGGACGACCCCTATCTGGTCGTGGCTGCCGACAAGGGGACCGCGACTTTCTCGGATATCGCTAACGGTCTGGCGGACGAATACGGTTTTTGGTTGGGTGATGCCTTTGCCTCTGGCGGCTCGGCAGGCTACGACCACAAGAAGATGGGCATCACCGCCCGCGGCGCCTGGGAAAGTGTGAAGCGGCACTTCCGTGAAAAGGGCAAGGACATCCAGAGGCAGCCCTTTACAGTGGCCGGTATTGGCGACATGGGAGGCGATGTCTTCGGCAATGGCATGTTGTTGTCGGAACAGATTCGGCTGGTGGCAGCGTTTAACCACCTGCACATTTTTATCGACCCTGATCCTGATCCGGCGGCCACATTCGTGGAGCGCCAGCGGCTGTTCAACACCCGTGGTACCAGCTGGGATGATTTCGATCGTACTTGCCTGTCTGAGGGTGCAGAAGTCTATTCTCGCAGTGCCAAGAGCCTGACGCTCAGTGAGCAAGCCTGCGAAGCCCTTGGGATCGCGCAGCGGACCCTGACCCCGGCTGAATTGATCACGGCGATTCTCAAGGCACCAGTGGAACTGCTCTGGAATGGCGGGATCGGCACCTATGTCAAAGGCAGCAATGAAAGCCATGCCCAGGTGGGTGACCGGGCCAATGAGGCGATTCGCATCAATGGCCGTGAACTGCGCTGCGAAGTCGTGGGTGAGGGCGGTAACCTGGGGCTGACTCAGCTCGGGCGCATTGAATATGCCTTGAACGGTGGGCGAATCAATACCGATGCCATTGATAATTCCGGTGGTGTGCATAGTTCCGACCGGGAAGTGAACATCAAGATTCCGCTCAACCAGCGCATGCGCGATGGCCGCCTTGATCGGGACACCCGTGATCCCATGCTGGAGCGCATGACCGACGACGTGGCGAGCTCGGTGCTGCGGGATAATTATGTACAAAGCCTGGCGTTAAGCCTGCTGGAATACGACGCCGAAAGTCGTCTCGACGAGCACGCCAACCACCTCCGGACGCTGGAGCGACAGGGTATCCTCAACCGGGCTGTGGAATACCTGCCGGATGATGAAAGTCTTGGTGAGCGTCGTACCCGAGGCATGGGGCTGACCCGCCCCGAACTGTCCGTGCTGCTGTCGTACACCAAGAATGCGCTGTTTGATGCGGTGTTGGCGTCGGACGTGCCAGACGACCCGTTCTTCGATCAGGATGTGCTTCACTATTTCCCGGACGAAATGGTTCAGCACTATCGCGACGACTTGCTGCAACATGGCCTGCGCCGGGAGTTGATTGCCACGGTGCTGGCCAATGCTGTGGTTAACCGCATGGGATTTGCCTTTGTGCATCGTTTCGCCGATGAGCATGGCTTGTCCCGGCATCGTATGGTGAAAGCGTACGCCATGGCCCATGCCGTTTTTGATGGCGACCTCTACTGGGCACCGGTGGATGGTCTGGATGGGCAGGTGGACAGTCAGGTGCAGTTGCGCTTGTACGGCCGGGTGATTGGGCTCATGAAGCACATGACCACCTGGTTGCTGTTCTACAAGTGGGGGCGTCGCCCGGTGGCGGAGGCGGTGAATCGATACCGAAAGCCCATCGCCGAGCTGGAAGCCATGCTGCCAGAGGTCCTGCCGGGCAGTTACCGGGAAGAATGGCAGCAGGCGGTAGAGGGCATGGGGGACGATGGGGTTCCTGCCAAAGAAGCCCGATTGTTGGCCAACACCATGGTGCTGGGTAGCGCGCCGGATATTGTCGAGCTCGCCTCGCAGGCACAGGTGCCCCTCGCCATGGCGGCTCAGGTGTACTTCGCGGTAGGCGACCGGCTCAATATTCTCTGGCTGCTGTCGGCGATCATTGATCTGAATGTGCAAGGGAAATGGCAGGCGCTGGCCCGGGCCAATCTGCGCGAGGATACCTACCGCCTGCATCGGCAGGTGGCGGCCAAGGTACTGGAGCAGGAAGGCGATAGTGCCGATGCCCGGTTCACGGCCTGGCAGGAGAAATCCCGCAACAAGGTACAGTTCGGCATGCACCGGCTGCAGAGTCTGCAGGCGGACAGTCCCCATGATTTCATGACACTGGCGGTAGGGGTGCGTGAATTGCGCAAGTTACGCAGCCTGTAGGTGAAAACGCTCTGAGGTGACTGTGTTGATGGCCGTAATGGTGCAACAGACTTGAGCCCGGACCCTCGCTAATATACTGTTCATATGGTCAGTATATTGAGGGGGCGATTATGCCAGCTGTCAACCGTGGCACTCTTAGCCGGATTCCCGGGCGCTTCGCCAGCCGTCACAGTGATTTGGACGAGGCGCCCCAGAATCGGCCCACCCGCTACCACCGGGAAATTGCCAAAAGTATTATTGTGACCAACCGCAGTCCGGATTTGCCTTTTTCCCAGAGCATCAATCCCTATCGCGGCTGTGAACATGGCTGCATTTATTGTTACGCGCGCCCGAACCATGCCTATGTGGATCTCTCTCCCGGGCAGGATTTCGAAAGCGAAATTTTCTGCAAGGAAAATGCCGCCGAGGTGTTGCGTGAAAGCCTTCGCAAGCCGGGCTATCAATGCCAGCCCGTCGTTCTGGGTACTGCCACCGATCCTTACCAACCCGCCGAACGTGAGAGACGACTGACACGGGAGATGCTTCAGGTACTGGCGGATAGCCAGCATCCTTTCAGTCTGATTACCAAGAGTACCCTGGTGCTGCGGGATCTGGATCTGATTGCACCGATGGCACGGGCTGGACGTGCTTCGGTGACGGTGTCGGTCACGACCCTGGATAATCGTCTCAAGGCGCAACTGGAGCCGCGTGCCAGTGGCGGCAAGGACCGACTGCGGGTCATTCGCGAGTTAAGCCGTGCGGGTGTGCCTGTGAGTGTGTTGGTGGCGCCGGTGATTCCTTTTATCAACGATCACGAACTGGAAGATATTGTCGGGCAGGTGGCCATGGCCGGGGCAGAGCATGCCGGCTATGTGGTGTTGCGGTTGCCTCATGAGGTGGGCCCCTTGTGGGAAGAGTGGCTGGCGGAGCACTACCCTGACCGGGCAGAGAAGGTCATGTCTGTGATGCGTGATTTGCATGGGGGGGCCATCTACAACAGCCGCTGGCATCAGCGGCAGTCGGGGCAGGGTGCCTGGTCACACCTGCTGCGCCAGCGCTTTGACACCGCCTGTCGTGCGGCTGGACTACAGGGGCGAGAGACACTGGCGCTGGACACTAGCGGTTTCGTAGCGCCGGGCCCCCACGGTCAATTGGCACTCTGGGACGCGCAAAGCGCGGTGATTGGCCCACGGTGACAGGGGGTGAATGGGCTGTCGTGGTAAATTAGTTACCCAAGGTTACTTATTGGGGTGGTGGACTCGTCGACATGCTGCCCCACGACAGTCTATTCGGGAGAGTGGTATGCATGCTGTTTTGGTTACCGGTGCCAGCGCCGGGATCGGAGAAGAATTTGCCCGTCAGTTGGCAGCAGAAGGACAGCACCTTGTCCTGGTGGCACGGCGTCTGGATCGATTGGAGGCCCTGGCCAGTGAGCTGAAGGCGCGTCATAACATCGAGGTTGCCTGTATTGCTTCAGATCTGGCAGTGGCCGGCGCGGCGCAGGCACTGGTGAGTGAGCTGGACACGCGGGGTATTACCCTTGGCGGGTTGATCAATAATGCCGGTTTTGGCGACCGCGGGGGTTTTCAGGCGTTATCACTTCAGCGACAGCTGGATATGATTCAGGTGAACGTCACGGCCTTGGTGGATCTGACCTGGCGGCTGCTGCCGGGGCTCAAGTCCCGGCCTAACAGCTTTGTCATCAATGTGGCGTCTACCGCGGCCTTTCAGGCCGGGCCCAATATGGCGGTCTACTATGCCAGCAAGGCGTTTGTGCTTTCCTTCAGTGAAGCCCTGCATGAAGAGCTCAAGGGAGAGGGCGTTGCGGTCAGTGCCTTGTGTCCGGGCGCCACGGATTCTGAATTCGCCAGCGAAGCGAATATGACCAATACCCTGCTATTCAAGGCAGGAACCATGACCCCGCAAGCAGTGGTCAGCAAGGCGTTAGCCGGAAGACGCAAAGCCATTGTTATCCCCGGTTGGAAAAACCTGATCACCGTCTGGCTGGGCAAGGTGTCGCCACGGGCAGTGACGCGCAAGCTGGCTGGTCTGTTGCAGCGATGAATCAGTGCCGCTTCCAGCGAGCCCGCTCGCCAGAGCAGAAGGCCCTGCGGCGTGCGCAGATACTTGATGCTGCGGCGGGATATTTTTCACGACAACGATTCGAGACCATCAGTCTGGTCGATATCGCACGTCAGGCCGGTGTCACCAAGGCTGCGCTCTATCGGTATTACCCCTCCAAGGAAGCCCTGTTTCTGGCGCTGTACCTCGGTGAACTGGAAGACATGGTGGCAGTGCCATTGCCGGAGGGGCAGGCGGGCCCCATGTGGGAACGCCTCAGCGAGCTATTGCTGAGCAGACCCCTGTTCTGTCGGCTGACGGCAATTCTTCACAGTGTGCTGGAGCAAAACCTGGATGCGGATCAGGCGCGCCGGTTTAAAGCGTCGTTACTGCAACATTTCACGATTTTAGCCCAGCGGTTGTCGGATCACTTCGGGTTACCTGTCGACAAGGCCGGCACTTATCTGCTGCAGGTCCAGCAGGCGCTTATCGGTTGCTGGGCCCTGAGTCACCCTGCGCCCGTGGTGGCGGACGTTATCAAACAACCTCCCCTTGATCTGTTCCAGGTGGATTTCAGGCTAGCCTTGCAAGCCCATCTGAAAGCACTCGAAGACGCGCTATGACACTAATCAGTTCCGCCAAAAACCCCGTGGCTACCCTGTTGTTGGCTCACGGCGCAGGGGCTCCCATGGACAGCCCGTTTATGGAATTGCTGGCAGCGGCGTTGGCTGACCGGGGAATTCAGGTGGTGCGCTTTGAATTCCCCTATATGCAGCGCAGACGCGAGGAACAGCGCAAGTTTCCCCCGAATCGCGCCCCCCAACTGCTGGAGGCCTTTGCCAGGCAAGTGGCCAGCGTTGAGCGGTCAGGCCTGCCCTTGTGGGTGGGCGGGAAATCCATGGGCGGCCGGATGGCATCAATGCTGGCAGCGGAGGGCGCGAGCGAGATCGATGGTGTCGTCGCGTTTGGCTACCCGTTTCATCCTCCCGGCAAACCCGAAAACACCCGAACGGAACACCTGGCCTCACTCGCGGTGCCGATGCTGATTTGTCAGGGTGAGCGTGATCCGTTTGGGAAACCGGATGAAGTTGGCGAGTATCCGTTGGGGGGCGGGATTGAGGTACACTGGCTGCCTTCGGGGGATCATGATTTCAAGCCACTCAAACGCAGCGGTTTGGATCAACAGGATCTTATCAACATGGCGGCAGATATAACGGCGGCCTTTATCAAACGATAATCAAGTCTGAGGGGGCATGCATGGAAGCATGTGGTTACCATTCGCGTAAACCGGCAAGCTGGGTCTGTGAGGGGTGCAACAAACCCTACTGTACCCAGTGCGTACCCGGTGGAGAAGCCAACTTTGCGGCCGGCCAGCCACGCTGCCCGTTATGTAGCCAACGCCTGGAGTGGCGCGGTGACGGTCAGCCCGGCTTGCCGTTCTGGAAACGTTCAAAAGATATTCTTCGTTACCCTGTGCAGCTGCCTGCGCTATGGCTGGTATTACTCTTTGGTGGCGCAAATGCGGCCATCGGTGGGCTACCCACCCTGCTTCTGTTCCTGTTTGTTGCCATGCTGTTGTCGGTGTACTCGTTGCTGGTGATTGCAGACGTTGCCGGTGATAAGTGGACGCCGCCGTCTCCCATGGATGCCATTAGTGAGGGCGGGCTACTGGTACGCCAGATTGGTGTGATGCTGGTTTTATTTGTTGGACCGGCTTTGTTGGCGGGGGTGTCGATGGTTCTGACGCTGGGTTTGCTGGCCCTGGCTGCACTGATTCTGCCTGCTGTTCTGATGATTCTTGCGGTTAGCCGGTCGTTGCGAAGCGCTCTAAACCCACTGCGCTGGCTGCAACTCATCGTGACCGTTGGTGGGTCATATCTTTTGCTGTGGCTCGCGGTCATGGCAGTTTCCGCGGCGCCGGCCATGCTGGAGTCCGGGGATGCCACCGCTCCGCTTGTTTTTGCGGGCGGCGTCTTTTCTGCCTATACCACATTGGTGGCTGCGGCGATGATGGGTGCGCTGTTGAATGAGAAGGCAAGAGAACTCGGTCTGGCGGCTGATGAAGATCGAGGGCGCTCACTGTCCGCAGATGATTATGAGGTTGCCGAGTCGCTCGGAATTGCTCATATCTATGCTCAGGAAGGTCGTCTTGATGATGCGTTGAGACTGATCAACCGCGGTCTTGGCACCGCACCCATGCACCAGGAGCTTAACTGGCGGCGCCTGCGGTTGCTAAGACTGCTCGGGAAGGAGAAACCCTGGAAAGAGCATCTCATGCGTTTCATTCGTGCCCAGCACAGCATGGGTAATCAAGGGACTGCGGTGCAGATATGGCTGGAAGCGCTACAGCAGGAGTCAGGGATGCGCCTGGAGGATGATCCGGCATTGAGTGTGTCGCTTGCCCGTTCGTTGCATGAGCGCGGGCGGGTGCCGGAAGCGAGACGATTACTGGTGAACATGCACAAATGGTCTCCCGGGTTCAGCGGGCTTGCGGAGGCGTATTTGTTGCTGGCTCACTTGTATCTGGAAGAGGGAGATGCAGGCACTGCCGGGAAACTGCTGGGCTTTGTGAAACGTCAGTCTCCTGGCACGCTGGAAAGTGACGAGGGGACGCAGGTCCTGTCGCTATTCCATCGTCTCAGCAGCCCGCAATCTGTGCACTGAGTTTATCCAGTCGGGGGTGCTGCCATTGCTGCTGCTGGAGGTTCGCTACCAGCGCTTTGGCTTTGGCGACCTGTTTTTGTTTCCAGGCCAGTTCTGCCAGCAAGAGCCGAAAAGGGGGGGGGAGCGTTGCGACATCGCCACCCAGTCTTTCAAATTCTTCCCATAACCACCAAAGCGTGCCGGCACTGGCGGGTAGAGTGTTAAGCTTCTTCATGGCATCTTTCATGTTGCTATCAAGCTGCTGTTGGCGCAGCCCCATCAAGAGGAAGAAGCCCAACAAGGGCCGGCTTTGAGGGTGCTGCTCCAGCAGTTGCCTGCAGCGCTGACCCGCTTCATCAAAGCGCAGTTGCTCGGCAAGCTGGAGGCAGCTTTCAGGGACTTCCCGCTCATTACTGTCAGTGTTGCTTCCTGCCCGCTGATGGCGAGATTGACCGGTCCAGGGAAGTGCCGCGGCAATAAGGACGCCGCTGATCAAGCCGCCGGCATGGGCCAGGTAGGCTACATTGCTTTGTACTGTGGCCGATTGCACCAGCTCCCAACCCAGCCAGACAGGAAACAGTACCAGCGCTGGCGCTTTAAAGCTGCCGAACAGAAACCCCAGTGTGTAGAAAAATTCCAGCTTCTTAAGGCGGTAGGTGCCGGCATAGAGTCCCATCAGGCCGGAAATAGCCCCGGACGCTCCCACCAGTGGGATACCGCTTTCCTGATTCAACAACACGTAAAACACACCGGCACCGATCCCGGATAACAGGTAGGCGCCAAGGAAGCGCCTGGAGCCCCAGTAGCGTTCCATGGCAATACCAAAAATGATCAGCCATACCATGTTGCCAAGCAGGTGGAACCAGTCGCCGTGCATGAACATTGATGAGAGCAGGGTCGTCGGTGTGGTCGAGTTGGGCGTGAGTCCCCACCGGAAAGTGGACAGGGTGGCTGTCCACTCCTCCAGCTGAGAGCGTAGTTCCTGCCACTGATGAGTGGGCGGCTGTTGCTGCCAGTGTGCGTGGATCACTTGGGCAAAGGCCTGATCAAACCAACCGTATTGCCACATGAAGTCGGGGCCTCGGTCGCCCATGGCTAAAGCATCGGAGTAGGTACGGGCATCGCCCTGGGCAAGCCACTCGAGCAAGAGGCCGGATTCATACTCGGCTAGTATGTTGGCTTGCTCTTCGCTGAAGGGGTCGTCCAGCTGATGGTCCTGATGGGTGCAGATCGCGTAAACCAGCGTGTTAAGTATGATCAGAAAAATGCATACCCACGGCGGCGCGCGATGCCCTTCTTTTTCGCCAACGGGCAAAATCAGCATGGTTATCCTTCCCCTCATGTCTCGAGCCAACGCATCCTGCGTTCAACCCTGGTGATGCCTTTCTGTGGGGCGTTGGCACGTTAGTTTTATTGTGTGCCTAAAAGGCTTGTGCGATGCAGTGTACCGTTATGTTGGCTTGGGGTGGAGGTCTTGAGTCTGGAACCGGAGGGAAAGCCGGGCCACCTGAGGGGTGGCCCGAGTCAGGTTATTTCTTGGGCTTTTCGCTGACCCACAGGTTAATGGTGCCTTCTACGACCACCGTGCCGTCGTCACGCATGGCCTTGACAGTGACAGGCAGGTCACCGGGCTTCCAGTCTTCCGGTTTTACCTCGGCAGTGGCGGTGATGTTGCTGCTGGCCTTGGCGGTGTAATTCACGTTCATGCCTTTGGGGATCCAACGCAGGTGCTTGGGAATCGACGATTCCGCCATGGCCCCCATGGCGCATTCCAGGGCATTACAAATGGCGATCACATGGACTGTCTGGATGTGATTCTCCACCCCTTTGCGTTTTTTGAATTTCACTTCGCAGAAGTTGGGGCGCAATTCCGTGATGACCGGCGTGATGGTGGCAAAATAGGGGGCCTTGCGGCTGAACACCATGGAAAACAGCTTGCGACCGGCAGGCAGTTTCAGTGTTTTTTCATAAAGGTTGAGCAGGTAGTTGTCACTCATGACGGTTCTCCCGTAGATATTGCCGCCATTGTCCACGCCAAGGGGAGGGCTGCAATGGGTTTAGCGCGCCATTGTCACGCTCAACTGCTACCATGGCGTCAGGATCAGAATCAGTACAAGAGGTGGGGTAGTGAAGGTCACGCAATCTTGGAAAAGCGCCAGCTGGAAGGGCAAAACACTGGTGGTTCTGGCGTTGTTGTTCGTGCTGTATACCCTGGTGGGTTTCTTTGTGGTGCCGGGGCTGGTCAAGGATAACGCCCGACAGGCGCTGGCTGATCTGACGGGCCGCGACGTCACCATTTCCGAAGTGCGTTTTAACCCTCTGGTACTCAGTGCAGAGGTCGATGGCTTTGCCATTGCGGATGAGCAGACTGAGGTGCTGGCCGGTTTTGATCGTCTGTATGTGAATTTTCAGCTCTCTTCCCTGTTCCGCTGGACCTGGTACTTCGACGAGATCAGCGTAGAGGGCCTGACATTACGGGCCCAGCGGAATCCTGAATCCGTTTTCAATTTCGATGATGTGATCGCCCACGCCCAGGCGCAGTTTGCCGAGGACCCGGCAGAGCCTGAGCCAGTGGGGAGCGATGAGGATGAGGGCGGGTTGCCGAGCCTGGCTATTGCCACCATGACGCTCACCAATGGTGACCTGCGCTATACCGAGGCCACCGGCAAGGAGCCGCATCAACTGACTTTGCCCGTGGCATTTACCGTCAGCAATTTCTCGACGGTATCGAAGGGCGAGGGTCAGAATGATTATGCCATTCGCCTGGAAGGCCCGGATGGCGGGGTGTTCGACTGGAATGGCCATTTCGAATTCAGCCCCTTTGTTGCCAATGGCCGGTTGCAGGTGCAAGGGGTAGACCTGGTTTCACTGGCCAGGCTCGGGGCAGAACAGGTGCGCTTCACTGTGCCTTCGGGCGAGCTCGATGTGGAAGCCGAATATGCCTTTAATGCCGAGCCTGATGCTCAATTGATGGTCAGCAAGGGCCAGGTGGTGCTGCGCGATCTGGCGATTCAGAACCCTGCCGAGGAGACCCCAAGCCTGTTGCTGCCTCAGGTAAAGGTGTCCGGTGTTGCGGTAGATACCCTTTCACAGACGGTGAATATTCCCGAGGTGCTGATCAATCAACCGCATATTCGGGCCATCCTGGGGAGTGCGGGCCTTGATCTGGCGACGCTGTTTCTGCCTCCGGATCCCGATGAAGCTGAAGAGCGTAAACAGGTCGTCAAGGAAAAAGCCCAGCAGGCGGCAGAGAGAATTGCTGAAGCAGAAACCCTGTGGGTGCTTCACCTGGATGCCTTGAAAGTGGATGGTAACCGGTTCGAGTTTGTGGATCGCACCCTGAATCCGGCGCAAACCGTGATGCTGGAAGAGGGCGTGTTTACGCTCAAGGATCTGGTGGTCGGAGAAGAATCGCCGTTCAGTTGGGAAGGCGCGGCCACTGTACTGGGTGAAGGCAAGTTGAGTCACACCGGGAAAGGCCAGCTCGCCCCATTGTCCATCAATACGTCGGCTTCCCTGACGGCGCTTCCGCTGGCGCCTTTGTCGCCGTGGCTGGAGCGGGAGATGCCGCTGCGCCTGGCGGCGGGCTCACTGGGTCTTGAATTGAACACCGCAGTGGAAGGGGAATCACCGGATTTCACGGTAACAGGGGATGTGGCGGTGGATGGGCTGAACCTGCTGGAGAACGGTAGCCCGCTGCTCAAACTGAACCAGACCCGAATCAAGGGGCTCTCGTTGTCCAGTGCCAACCAGCAAGTTGGCATCAACGAGATTGCGCTGACGGGTATGGATATGCTCCACCGCATTGATAATCAGGGGCGAGATGCTTCTGCGCGCATTGAGGCAGGTACCCGCCCGGCCTCCGGGGCACAGGGCAGCGAATCGTCGGCGCCCTGGCAAGTGGGCATCAAGCGCGTTCGCCTGGTGGGCAGCCAGGTACGCCATGAAGACCTGTCGGTGAGTCCGAACTTCAAGATCGGCTTGTATCAGCTTTCCGGGGTGGTCAGTAATTTGAGCACGCGTCCAGGCAGCCGGGCGAGTCTGGACCTGAATGCCCAGGTCGATCGTTATGCGCCGTTCAGTATCAAGGGCAGCCTGTCACCGGAGCCTTTGTTCACTGACATGAATGTGTCTCTCAAGAACTATGAAATGACGGGCTTGACCCCCTTTACGGGCCATTATCTGGGCTACAAGGTAGAAAAAGGTCAGTTGGGCGTGGAGACGGAAGTGTCCATTGAGAATCGCCACCTGGACAGCGTCACAGATATTCAGGCAGACCAGTTTTATCTGGGCGAGAAAGTTCCGAGCGACGAGGCCGTCAAGGCGCCCGTCAAGCTGGGCCTGTCCGTGTTGCGCAGTCGTTCTGGTGAAATCACCCTGCCGGTGAAAATGTCCGGTGATCTTGATGATCCGAGCTTCAGTGTCAGTGGCATGATTCTGAAAGTGCTCACCAATATCATCGTCAAGGCTGCCACGGCCCCGTTCTCTGTGCTGGCCGGGCTGGCCGGAGGGGAGAACCTGGAGCAGATCACCTTCACACCGGGCAGTGCCGAGGTGGGCCCCCAGACGCTTTCGTCTCTGGATGCGTTGTCCAAGGTGCTGGCGGAAAAACCGCACCTGAATATCGGATTGGTCGGTACTACCAACGCGGATGACCGGACAGCATTGGCGGCGCAACGTGTTGGTGATGATATTGATGGCCGTGACTGGACCAGTATTGATGTTGCGGTTCAGGACAAACGTTTGCGCCGCAAGCTGATTCGCCGCTATGAATCGGAGACGGACAAGGAGGTTGAGACGCTGGTCAGTGCGTCGTTGCCAGAAGAGGAAGAGGCCGCCGATGCGATTCTGGCCCGTGCGGCCTGGGATGCCATGGTGACCCAGGAAGCGCAGGCGGTGACCCGTGAGCAACTGGTGGAGTTGGCCCGGTTGCGTTCAGAGAATGCCAAAGCCGCGCTGGTACAGGAATTCGAGGTTGCCCAGGCCCGTGTCTATCTCAATGAATCCACATTGGACGGTGAAGTGTCTGGCCTGACCCTGACCCTGGAAAAATAACCAATGGCAGTGGTATGGAGTGCGGATCGCGATGGTGTGCACTACGAAGTTCGCCAGGCAGGGAAAACGCTACGCCTGTATGCCAACGGCATTCAGCATTCCGAGTTTCATCCCGGACGCTTGCTGACAGGAAGCGTCTGGGATTTGCTCTGGTTGCCGGCCCTGTTGCATGAGCCCAGCCAGTGTCGACGGGTTCTGGTACTGGGACTGGGTGGGGGGTCCCTGATTCCCCCGTTGCGCCGCTTGCTTGACCCGGAGATTCTGATGGCGGTGGAGCTGGATGCGCCGCATCTGGAGGTCGCCCGCGAGGTATTTGCCATTGAGTCGTTTGGGGTCGACACCTGGCTGGCCGATGCCAGGTTATGGCTGCAGGCCTACGATGGTCCTCCCTTTGACTTGATCATTGAAGACCTGTTTGCGCCCAGCAATGATCAGGTGACCCGTGCCGTAGCGGCGGACCCTGAGTGGTTTGCCTGTCTGGCGGATAACCTGACCCCGACGGGAACACTGGTGATGAACTTCGGCGACTGGCAGGAATACCGAGATAGCCCTGTGGCGGCTGACTGGCCATTGGCCGAGCATGGTTTTGCCAGCCGTTTCCGATTGTCTTGCAGTGATTGTCACAATGCCGTGATGGCGTTTACCCGTGAGCCCGCGCGCAGCATTCACCTGCGTCGACGTATTGCCAACACGCCTGAATTGAACGGTTTTCTGGCGAAAAGGCGGCTGGATTACCACATCCGGCAACTGGACTAATCTCTCGCCGCTTTCTTCTGTTCTGCTTTCGCGTTTCTTCTCTGTCACTGCGTGAGCGGGCTACTCAAGCAGTGACAAGGAATACAGGCTCTGGCTCTCTGCTTCGGTTAACAGCAGGGCGCTGCGCGGCTTGTCATCGTGCAAGCCGATCAGGATCGCCCGGTAGGTAAGCACCGCTTTAACGTAGTCCCGGGTTTCCCGGAACGGAATGGATTCTATCCAGACATCGGCGGCCACTGCCTTGTCGTCCTCTTCCAGCCAGCTGTTCAATCGATGCGGGCCAGCATTGTAGGCGGCCAGCGCCAACAGTCGATTGCCATTGAACTGTTCCAACAGGCCAGCCAGGTAATGGCTGCCGAGGGCGATGTTGAGGTCCTTGTCGTACAGCTTTTCCTGATCCGGCCGCGCATGGCCGCTGTCCCGTGCCACATTGCGCGCAGTGGCAGGCATCAGTTGCATCAGTCCGCTGGCGCCCACCGGTGAACGGGCACGTGGATTAAAGGCGCTTTCCCGGCGCGAAACTGCCATGGCAAGCCACGGATCCAGATCATTCTCGCGGCCGGCTTTTTCGAATGTCTGTCGATAGGCCGGCGGGAAACGCCAGGCGAGAGTATCCCAGGCCTTGGCCTGAATAGACGCGGCCACGGCCATGCTGTACCACTGCTGTTCGAGGGCATACTGGGCAAGTTGTCGTTGCTGCTGCTCATTGCTGTGCCACATCAGCCACATCCACTCTTCGTGGGCTGCACGGTCTTCCCCCATGTCGAGCAGCATGCCGATACGCGCTGCCGCGGGAGGGGGAGAGAAATCCTCCCCCTGGACAAAGGTGGCAGTGGAAAACTGATAGGGCTCGCCCAATTGGTCTGCTGCCAGAAAGGCATAAAAATTCCGGCCTTTGGCGGCTTGCTGTAGCAGGGTGCGGGCGGCGTCAGGCTCTCCGTTTTGTTCCTGGGCCTTGGCCAGCCAGTATTGCCAGCGAGATTCCTGCCGTTCTGTCTCAGGCATCCGCGTCACCCAATGCTCAACGCCGGGCCAGTCTTGCTCGATGATGGCGCGGCGGGTCCGCTGGATCAGCAGCTCCGCGTCGGCATGCTGATCAAGCCATTGGTCCAGCCATGGCCGGTTTTCTTCAATGCCGCGAATAGTGGAGTACCAGGCAAGGCGCCGGGCCAGTGTTTCTCGCGCGTCCACATCGGGAATGTCTTTCTGTGCGTGCTTTTCGTACCACTGGCGGGCGGCGACCGTATCCGTCTGAATCCAGCGATAAACACCCGCCTGCAATAGTGCCTGACGCTGGGTGGGGGGCAGTGAGTGCGGTAGTGACTGCAGCTGCTCCGGTGAGCGGTACAGTGTTTTCAGTCGGCGGCTGGCATCCGCATAGGCACTGCCATCCAGCTTGCGGTCCAGGTAACGCATCAGGCTGTACTGGCCCGCTTCAAATGCCAGCTGCTGGCGTTCCCAGATCGCGGTGTCATCAATGATGTCTTGCTTCTGGGCGGCCTCGAACAGCGGGTCGCAGGCATCGGGCAGCGAGCGGCCATGGGCCCAGATGTCCCGGGCACTCTGCAAGGCCTGGGTATCACCCTGAGCCACTTTGGCGCGATAGTAATAGCATTTCAGGCTGGTGGCAGACGGCGGCTGTTGCCAGATGGCGAGCACATCGTCCCAGCGCTCGGCCTTGCCGTAGGCCACCAGAGCCAGCTGTCGAATATCCGTAGGGAGCGGTGAGTCGGGGTAATCCCGGACGTAGTCATTGATCCGCTGGGGATTCAGGTTTGGCAGCGCAGCGCGCAGGCGATGAAAATCCAGATAGGCCTGCAGTGGGTGTTCGTCCCCCAGCTGCTTTTCCATTCGGGAGAGGGTCTCCCAGTCGTCATGTCGCGCTGCATCCAGTGCCTGGCGGAAGTTGCCGCTGTCCGTGGCGGCAAAAACCAACGAAGAAATCAGGTTGCAGGCCAGCAGTACTACAGCGCGGGTGAAGGGCGCAGTGCCAACCATGAGTGTCTCCACATCGTCAGAATGATTCTGATTCTACGCAAACCGGGGGGCCAGAGGGGAGAGATTGTGTAAAACTTTCGCGGCCAGTGGCTGCGGTCTCACAGGAAGTATGCGCTATACTGCAGCCCGTTTTTATTGGCAATGTTGGCGCACGAATGATGGAAAACACTACCCAGTTGTTAGTTCGGCAGGATGAGGCTCTGGCAGGCCGTCAGGTGCTTGTTGTGGAGGCCAATGATCCTGCGTTGACCGGGTTGAATATCGATGCGCAAATTCACGTGCATGCGGATGACTTTACCATCGGCGCGCATCAGTGGTCGCCACTGCCTTCGGTGGCCGATGAAGTGGATTTGCTGGTGTTGCCATTGCCCAAATCCATCGACCGACTGCGTTTCTTGCTCAATGGGTTAGCCGGTGCGCTGGATAAACCGGTGGAGTTGTGGCTGATTGGACCTGCCAAAGGCGGCATTCGCGGGGCGCTCAAGCACCTTGAAGCCCATGTGGATGAGGTCGAGCTGGTGGATAGTGCGCGGCACTGCAAATTGTACCGTGGCATGCTACAACCCGGTGCCAGCCAAACTCTGGCGGCCTGGGGGCAGAGTATTCCCGTGGGGGAGTTGACGGCGGTGAGTTACCCCGGGGTCTTCAGCCATGGCCGTTTGGATGAAGGGTCTCAGCTCTTGTTGGATGCCATGGCGGGTCATCGTTTGCCGTCCCCCGGCAAAGTCATTGATATGGGCTGTGGCGCCGGTGTGCTGTCGATTTCCCTGGCGCGGCAAGGCTGGCAGGTTCAGGCCGTGGATGTGAGTGCCTCTGCGGTAGCGGCATGCCAGGCGAGCCTTGAGAAAAATGACCTTCAGGGTCGGGTCATGGGGGGAGACCTGTTTTCACCGGTATCCGGTCGTGTGGACATGATTGTCACCAACCCGCCGTTTCACGACCGACGTCAGCGAACCACGGACATTACCCGCCGATTGATTGCCGACGCCCCCAGACACCTGCGAGAGGGCGGTGAGATCTGGTTGGTGGCCAATCGTGAGTTGCCCTATGCCCAATGGCTCGATGATGCCTTCGGGCATGTTCAGGTGGCAGCGGAAACCAACCGTTTCCGGGTGTATCGGGCGGTCTGATCAGCGTCATCCCGTCACAGCATTAAAGCATTTTCTCTGTGGCCATCCAGGTGATGCAATTCTCGACCATGGTGGCCAGTGGGACCTGATCATTGAACCCCAGCTCCCGCACTGCCTTGCTGCCGTCGGCATGTACACGGCTGGTCACCAGCGCGACCTTCTCGGGTGTCAGTCGTGGCTCGTTGCCGGTAAACAGGCTTGCAATCGGGTAAAGCTGCCCGGCCAGTCGCAGGACGGCAGGCGGCACTGTTCTGGATGGCGCCTTGCGGCCAAGCCGGCCGGCGATGGTTTGTACCAGCTCCAGAAAACTCGCCTCTACTCCGGCAAGGATATAGCGCTCGCCGCAGACACCCTTGTCCAAGGCCGCCAGGTGTGCGCGGGCGACTTCCTCAACGGCACAGAAGTTGCCGCCCCCCGGCGGCACGCCTGGCAGCTTGCCATCGTTGATCAGTTTGATCATCTGCGACCAGTTGTGGGTGTCGCCGGCGCCGATGATTCCGCAGGGGTTCAGGATCACGGCATCCAATCCCTGCTTGATACCGTTTTCCACTTCCTGCTCGGCGAGAAACTTGGTGCGGTTGTAGCTGATCCAGTCGCTTGCCGCGTTGGACGGTGTTTCCTCGTTGATGGGACTGTCCTGGATACCCCAGGCAGAAATGGACGAGGTGTGGAGAAAACGCCCCGCCACATTTTTTAGCGCGGCGCTCACCATGGCTCGGGTGCCCATCACATTGTCACGGTACTGCTGTGCATTGCCGCGACGCCACAGGCTGGTGTTGCCCGCCACATGGAACACCGCATCCGGGGCTGCAGGCATGACCAGCGCCAGTTCGGTGGCATTATCCAGTGGCGCCTGGACGACCGATACGCCCTTGGCCTGAAGCGCGGAGGCATCGCTGCGAGGCCGGACAACGGCCGTGACGTCCCAGCCGTTGTCGAGTAGCTGTTCTACGATATGCCCACCCAGAAATCCCCTGGCTCCGCTGACAAACGCGACTGGCATGTGTTTCTCCTTATAGTGGCCATCGTTGAGATGGCTAAACGCCGTTGACGAAAAGTGTACCGCCTTTGCGCCCAAGTGTGACGAAAACTACGAGAGGGACTGGCCAACTGGCGGCCTTTTGACTATATTCCCGTTTCTCTCGGCGGGTGTAGTTCAATGGTAGAACGGCAGCTTCCCAAGCTGCATACGAGAGTTCGATTCTCTTCACCCGCTCCAAATCCGAAAAGCCGCCTGATGGCGGCTTTTTTCGTTCTCGGGACCCCGTTTTCAATGTTCAGGATTGTCTGCCGGGATCCCGCCCCTGTATGTCGCGCCGGCATCCGCCGCGATTAGTAGGCTCCAGCGCTGTAGATCAATTCATAGCTGTGGCTGTAGATCTCGAGGATATTACCGAACGGGTCTTCCATATAAATCATTCGGTAGGGCTTCTCTCCGGGATAGTAGTAACGGGGCTCTGCCATCCGTTTCTTTCCACCAGCGGCAACGATTCTTTCCGCGAGTTGTTCCACGTTTGGATCTTGCACGCAGAAGTGAAATACGCCTGTTTTCCAGTATTCGAAGTTGTTATCCGGGGCTTGCTGGTTGGGAAACTGGAACAGCTCCACGCCGATGCGGTCTCCAGTGGAAAGGTGCGCAATGCGGAAGCTGCCCCAGCCTGCTCCAAATACATCGGTACACATCTCACCAATGGCACTGTCATCTTCCTCTATGTCGGTTGGCGCCATGATCAGATACCAGCCCATCACCTCGGTGTAAAAGGCAACCGCTTTATCCAGGTCGGGGACGGAGAGACCAAGGTGGGAAAAATTTCGGGGGTAAGGCGGTGTGGCAGTGGCGTTTTCCATGGGGGTCTCCAGAATCTGTTATAAGTGCGAATAAGGTTACGTTGCCCTTATGATCACGTATAATTATTGATTATTATTATTTCGATAATGGTGAGTGATGGTTAATCCCCTCTGGCTGAGGACTTATTGCACCCTGATTGAAGTAGGACACTTCACCCGTACAGCAGAGCAGCTTCACATGACCCAGTCAGGGGTCAGTCAGCATGTCCAAAAACTGGAAGAGCAGTTATCGGTGACTCTGCTATCACGGCAAGGGCGCGGGTTCATTCCCACTGAGGCTGGTGAACGGCTTTATCATGAAGGGCGGGCAGTTTTGGCTTCCTTAACGGCCCTCAACGATACGGTGACGGCGGATCCGCCCTGGCAAGGATTGGTAAGGGTGATGTCGCCGGGCAGCATCGGGCTGGCTCTCTACCCCCGGCTCCTCGACCTTCAGCAACAACATCCCCGATTGGCCATTGATTACCGGTTTGCCCCCAATGGCGATGTTGAGAGTGCCATTGCAGAGAGTCGGGTCGATTTGGGGTACCTGTCGCGGCAGCCGAGCTTGTCTGGAATAGCGGCCCGTGCTGTCGCTTCGGAACCTTTGTTACTGGTGACACCCGGTAATACTGGCTCACCGGATTGGGATCAACTCCAGGCATTGGGGTTTATTGGGCATCCGGATGGCGAACACCATGCCAGGCTGTTGTTATCAGCAAATTTTCCTGCGTTTCGTCATATTCACCAGTTTCCACAGCGAGGATTTTGTAATCAGATCGGGATGATTCTGGAACCCGTAAGTCGTGGTTTGGGCTTCACTGTATTGCCTGCCCATGCGGTAGCAGCGTTTTCTGGAAAGTCGACGCTGGGTATTCATTCCTTGCCCGAGCCGGTGACGGAACCCCTTTATCTGGTCTGGCGTGAGGGGCGCGTCTTGCCTAATCGTGTGCGTTCGGTCATGAACGCCTGCGATGACCTGTTGAGTGTCCTCGCAGGTCGTTGGGATCGAACCGAGTCAGCCGTGCCTGCCACCGGTAGGTAAATGGCCGGTTTTCCCCTAAAATCCCTCACCAATTATCACTATCGGAGCAAGCATTCTATGGGGCGTGCCTACCAGAACCGAAAAGAGTCCATGGCAAAGACCTCGGACATGAAAGCAAAAGTCTATAGCCGTTATGGCCGCGAGATTTATGTCTGTGCCAAGAATGGCGGGGTGGAACCGGACTCTAATCTGGCATTGCGTAGCCTTATTGACCGTGCCAAAAAAGATCAGGTCCCCGGGCATGTCATTGACAAGGCCCTGGACAAGGCCAAGGGCGGGGGCGGAGAGGACTTTGCTCCGGCCCGCTACGAGGGATATGGGCCGGGGGGCTCCATGGCCATCATCGAGTGCCTGACCGATAATCCTAACCGCACCTTCGGTGATGTGCGGGTCGCCTTCACCAAGACCAAGTGCAAGATCGGTACTCAGGGTACCGTGGCTCACATGTTCGACCACGCGGCAATTTTCAGCTTCGTTCACGATGACGAAGACACCGTACTGGAAGCGCTGATGGAAGCCGATGTCGACGTTACTGACATCGAAAATGAGAACGGTGTGCTGACGGTTTTCACGCCCAACACGGAATTCGCCAAGGCCCGTCAGGCGCTGACTGAGGCGTTTGAAGGCATCGATTTCGATGTTGAAGAGATTCAGTTCATCCCCCACGCTTACACCACCGTGGATGGCGAGGAGCGTGAGCTGTTCGACAAGTTTCTGGCCATGCTCAATGACCTGGATGACGTGCAGAACGTCTATCACAACGTCGAGTTGTAATGCGGTTGGCCTGGTGGGGGCGTTAGTTCCGACTGGGCCTGATCCGCGTCGCCGAGGGGTTGCGGATTTCACGCCGCGGTAATATGACGTGACATAAAGCCTGTTACAGTGGTCTGACTCAGATTCAAATTTTGTTGATCCGATTCATTCTTTGTCACGGAAACTGGCGATATGGCTAAATCACCCTCACGGCTTGATCCGGTTACCCCCCGCGGTCAGGGAAATACCACCGAACCCCGCTTCCTTGGCTATGTGGCATTGTTTGATTCCTCCGACGAGTTACTGGCTTTTGGTGGGGTAAATCATCCGGAAGTAGTGGAATACCGTACGGATCATCCTGCCTGGGCGCATCGTTTCGCAACGCAGGACGAAATCCGGCAGTTGGCTACTGCACAACGGGTTCACCCCTTGGCCCTGTACGACTCCCGTGGCCGGTTTGTCCTCAAACCGACTGAGTGGGTTCAATGACGTAGTGCTGACGGTGCTTCGCACGGCATGTTCTTGCCACGCCTTGGTGATTGTTATTGCATAGCCTTCCCTTATCCTGTTTCCCCGATGATTGTATGGGGTGCCCTGCGTGAACAATGATAACGATGCCTTGATTGGCAAGATCTACGAGACCGCCCTGTCTCCGGGTGACTGGGTGGAATTGCTGGACACCATTGCAGGTTGGACCGACGCACAGCTGGGTGACGCGTTACCTGCCGGTGGTATGGCGCCAGCGTCCGAATGTGGTCAGGTGGAGTCTCTGGTCGCCCACCTGGAGCGAGCGGTGCGTTCCAGTTCCTACATGCACGCGCTGGAAGATCGCAGCAACGTGCTCAATGCCATGTACAACCAGATGCCCTGGCCGATGCTGATGCTGGGCGAAGGCCTTGAGGTACTTGAGTACAACCCGGTAGCCCTACAGGTGCTGGCGGCAGGGCCGGTCCGGCTGGTGGGTCATCGGTTACATTTTTCTGACCGGGAATTGAAGCAGGCTCTGGAGCGAGTTAACCGGTTGGCAGAAGGGCGAGGGACCCAGTTACTGACGTCCCCGGAAGAGGGCGTTTCGCTGCTGTGCCTGCCGGTACAGAAATCCGATGCCCCCGGCAGTATCTCCCGGGTGCGAACCATCGTCTGGGTGCTGGCGGGACATAGTGTGGTGACGCCATCGCCGGACATGCTGCGCTCGGTCTTCAATATTACCGAGGCGGAATCCCGCCTGCTGCACCTGCTGTGCAAGATCGGCAACCTGCAGCAAAGCGCCCAGTTGCTGAACATCAAGATCAGCACGGCACGCTCCCAGTTGAAATCCATCATGGGCAAGCTCAATGCCAGCAGTCAGGTGCAGCTGGTCAGCCATGCCATGGGCCATGCCCTGGTGCAGGCGGCGCGCATGCCGCGTCACGATGATGACGATGAGGAATACACACTCACCTTGCCTGATGGCCGGGTGCTGAGCTGGTATGAATATGGTGATCGCAACGGGCGGCCCGTCCTGACCCTGGAAAACCAGGGCGCCTCGATGCCCGATCACACGGTGTTTGAAGACTGGTACCGTGAAAAAGGGCTGCGCATGATTCTGATCGTCAGGCCGGGCTATGGGATCTCAACCTATCAACCCCAGTACCAGTTTACTGATCTGGGGGCGGATATCCGTTACCTCTGTGAGCACCTGAAGATCCAGCGTCCTCCCATGGCCGCCTACTGTGGTGGCGGACCCTATGCGCTGTGTGCGGCGGCAAACTACCCGGACCTGTTTGACCGTCTGGGGCTGCTGGGAACGACCCTCGCGGGTGAGTATCTCGACCTGGACAAGCTTGAACCGATTCACCGCATGAGTCTGCAGATTTCACGCAGGGACCCCCGCCTGTTCATGTTGGTCGGACGGCTTGGCGTACGCGGTGTACAGAAGGCGCCGGAGAAGTTCTACAAAATGCTGGCGCGGGGCATGTCGAAGGCCGATCAGCGGGTCTTTGATAATCCGGATCTGCTGGCCCGGACCATCAAGCGTACCCGACGGGGGCACTTTCAGGGCGCGCGGATCATGATGGAGGAGTATCTCAATCATCTGCGGCCATTGGGCGTCGATTTGCAGCAGGTCACCCTGCCGGTATTGCAATGGCATGGTGAAACCGACGGTATTATCCACATTGATGGGGCCCGCAGGCTGGCGGACGATTTGCCCAATGTTCGCTTTCGCAGCTTTCCGGAGCATGGCCATTTCATGGTCTATGACCTGTGGAAAGATTTTCTGACTGAGCTTTTGTCGTTAACCCCTGGAAATCCGTGGGAGCCCGCTAGCGACTGAGCGTCCGTTTCCGGTTTGCAGCGTTATCGCCACGGCAGACGGTTGGCCGCCTGCCGTAAAAGGGTTCCTAGGCGTCCCAGTCTGGAGCGAAGTCAGGGTCGGCCTGTCTGTCATTGTTGTTGAGATGAGTGATAGCCGCCATTTCGTCCTGTGACAGAACCAATCTTGATGCATCCAGATTCGACGCCATGTTTTCACGCCTGGTGGATGAGGGGATGGTAGCCAGTCCCTGTTGCAGCTCCCAACCCAGGACCACGGTGGCGGGGCTAACCCCGTGCTTTTGGGCAATACCCCCGATGGTGGCGTCATTTAGCACTTTGCCCACCGCAAAAGGCATGTAACCGGTGACATGTATTCCGTTGCGTTTGCACCAGTGAAGCAATCGCTGATTTGTGAGATAGGGGTGTACTTCCACCTGATTGGTGAAAATTTCGCTGGCCGGCATTACCTGAAGAGCGGTTTCCATGTTGGCAATGGTGAAATTGGAGACCCCAATGTGCCGGGAATACCCTTTCTCTTTTGCCCTGATCAATTGCTCCAGTGCGATGCGGAGGCTAGCGTTGTTGGCGGTAGGCCAGTGAATCAGCAGCAGGTCCACCTGCGCCATTTGCAGCTTCTCAAGACTGTCTTCCACGCTGAGAATAAAACGCTCCTGAGTGAGATTGTCGGTCCACACCTTGGTGGTTACGAAGATCTCGTCGCGAGGAAGTTCGCTATCCTTGATAGCCTGGCCTACCTCTCTTTCATTGCCGTAAATTTGTGCGGTGTCGATATGCCGATATCCGGCTTCAAGCGCCATTTTTACCGACCGATAGGCGACGTTGTGTTCGAGACGGAAAGTTCCGAAACCGAGAGGGGGAATTTGTTGCACACTTTTCTCCTGGGGGTTGTGCTGCAGCGTAGGGGCCACTGCTTGTTTTCAAAATATGGTGGGGCGGGTTTTCACAAGTTAGGGTCAGGGTTGGCTGCAGACTCGTTCGGCAGGGTGTTGTGTTGCCGCCGGTCCAGGTAGCCGGAGAAGCGCGTCAGTAGCAATGCAAGCAGCACGATCAATGCACCTATCCACGGCAGGTCTTGCAAGGAGTGTCGCTCAATAATGGCCCCTCCAAGTACTGAGCCAAAAGCAATCCCTACATTGAAGGCAGCAATGTTCAGGCCGGAGGCCACATCCACCGAGTGCGGGGTGAATCGCTCTGCCAGTTGCACCACATACACCTGTAGACCGGGTACGTTGCCAAACGCAAAGGCTCCCCACAGCAGTATGGTGAGTACTGACTGAATTGGGCTGGACATGGTGAAGGTAAGAACAAGCAGTACCATGGCCAAGGCGGTGAAGATCCATGACAGTGCAGGGACCGGGCCCATCCGGTCAGCCATTTTGCCGCCCCAGAGATTTCCCACGGCCACAGAGGCTCCATAGACCAGCAGAATCAATGCCACGGAGCCGGGAGCAAAGCCGGTCACGTTCTCGAGAATCGGGGCCAGGTAGGTAAAAGCCACAAATGTGCCGCCATAGCCCACAGCCGTCATGGCATAGACCAGTAGCAAGCGGGGATGGGTGAGTACCTGGAGCTGTTGGCGCGGGCTTACTGGTGCCGTTTCACGTAGTTCCCTGGGAACCAGCAAGGCGCTGCCAATCAGAGCAAGCAGGCCTAGCACAGCCACGACCATAAACGTCGCACGCCAGCCTAAATGCTGGCCTATCCAGGTACCCAGTGGCACACCCGTGACCAACGCGACGGTAAGCCCGGTAAACATGATGGCGATGGCGCTGGCCTCACGGTCTTTGGGTACCAGGCTGGTGGCAATCGTGGCGCCGATAGAAAAGAACACGCCATGGGCCAGACCGGTGAGAATACGTGCAGCCACCAGGGCTTCATAGCCCGGTGCCATCCATGCCAGCAGATTGCCGATAACAAACAATCCCATAATCGTGAGCAGTACGGTCTTGCGTTTCCAGCGGCCAGTCAGGGCGGTCAACACGGGGGCGCCGGTGGCGACCCCCAGTGCATAGAGGCTGACGAGCAGGCCAGCCGAGGGGAGATTAACCCCCAGGTCCTGGGCAATAGTGGGCACCAGCCCAACAATAACGAATTCGGTGGTGCCGATGGCAAAGGCACTGAGGGTAAGCGCTAACAGGGCGACAGGCATGGCAGGAACTCCGCGCAGGGGTGAATTGCGGCGAAGTATGGAGATTGTTATTTTTGGTATAAATAGCCATTGTCTCAAATGATTTTTGCAAATATGACAATAAAATCTCGTACTGAAGATCTGGTGTTGTTCCTTGCTGTGGTGGATTGCGGTGGTTTCTCGGCGGCCTCCAGGCAGCTGGACGTGCAGGTAGCCAGGGTTTCTCGTGCGGTCTCCCGACTTGAACAGGAGCTGCAATGTACCTTGCTAAATCGCACTACCCGGAAACTGGAGTTGACCGAAGAGGGTAGGCGCTTCGTCGACAAAGCACGTCAGGGGTTGGCTGTCATCGAAGAAGCGGAGCAGGCCTTATCGAATATGCAGGGAGAGCCTCGCGGTCGTTTGCGAGTGGATGCAGTGACCCCGTTTATTGAACACCAGCTGGTTCCCCTTGTAAGCGAGTTTAGGCTGGCCTACCCCGGGATCGAGATGGAGCTGACCAGCCATGAGACCATTATCGATCTGCTGGAGCATCGCACCGATGTGGCGATTCGCATTGGTGCGCTGCAGGATTCCAACCTTCATGCGCGATTTCTGGGGCGCAGTCCTCTGCATTTGGTGGCATCACCGGACTACCTGCAGCGGGAGGGATGCCCCGGGAGTATCGAGGCGTTGCAGCAGCATAGCTTGATTGGTTTTGCGGGTGCCCCTCATCTGAATCGCTGGCCACTGACTGAACCGGTCACGATTCGGCCGTCTCTGTCCTGCACGAGTGGTACCATTTTGCGGCAATTGTGCCTTGCAGGTCAGGGCATTGCCCTGTTGTCCTCGTTCATGATTGACCGTGACCTGGCGACGGGCAGGTTGATTGCGCTATTGCCGGGGTCGGTAGAAGGCCCCAATGATAGGGAACTGGTGAATGCGGTGTACTACCGCAATACGGCACTCGCTAGCCGCATTCAGGTTTTTCTGGATTTTATCGCGCCGAGATTACGCCTGAACGACGGTGTCGTTAACGGGTAACCCGAACTATCATCCCGAACATGGGGTGATCAAAGTAATACGCCTGAAAGCCGCTCAGCCGACGACTTTCACTGATGTCCACATAGATTCGTTCGCCTTCTACTTCGGTGTTGAACCACAAGCGCGGGTCCACGTGGACATAGCGGCTCTCACTGAAATGCAGGGTGCCTTCCAGCTCGGGGATATCCCCCTCTTCTGTGGACAGTGTGTTACCGCCGCGCAGGTAGACGGGTTGGGTTTCCTGCTTGCTCCCGACTGGCTGCCGCCAGGTGGCATGGTAGAGCTCACGGTAATTTCCGCTTTGTTCCATGCGTTCCATCATGAACTGCAACACGGCGCTGTCTTCACCCAGGAATTGCCACGCACCGCGGCCGACGGCATCGCTGTCGGCCTGCTCATTCAACTCTGGCGATCCCAGGGTGACCGGTTGAGGTGCGTAGGCGGGTTGCTTTTTGGAGGGGAATATCTCGCTGCTGACCGGGTGATTCTGGGCAAACACCAGTACTTCGATGGTGTACCAGCCTTTGGCGAATGCCGGACTAGTGAACAGGGACAACACAACCCACAGTAATGCGCGACGCATCCAATACTCCTTGTTTGCCTGAAGACAGGCATTGATTCCGGTGCCGACTATAACGGCTCAGGCATTTCAATTCACGATGCACTGGCCGGGTGGTGGCAAATTTGTGACCGCGGTGGGGCTTGTAGCAGCCGGCTCAGCTCTTCTTGATACTTTGAGCCGACAGCCGCTGCAGCAATCCGTGGACCACCTCGATACGCTGCTGGGCATCGTCGCTGTCCTCAACAAATCTGAGGATATTGGCCCCTTCCAGCTTGAAACGGTTCGGGCCGGACTGCACCAGTTTAACGATGGTCAGCGGGTCCACCGGGGTCCGCTCGCCAAACTCCACCTTGCCGCCGCCGGCGTGAGCATCCAGGCGAATGATGCCAAGACGGTCAGCCTGCTGGCGCAGTTCGGTGACCGCAAACAGGTTTTTCACCGGCTCGGGCAACAGGCCGAAACGGTCGATCATTTCCACCTGAAGTTCTTTCAGCCCGTCGCGGGTCTTGCAGCCGGCGATGCGTTTGTAGAGCGTGAGTCGACTGAATACATCGGGCAGGTAATCTTCGGGAATCAGAGCCGGGATGCGCAGATTGAGTTCCGGTCCACCGCTGAGCGGTTTTTCCACATCCGGTTGCTCGCCGCGCTTGAGCGCTTCCACTGCTTGCTCCAGCATTTCCATGTAGAGGCTAAAGCCAATGGTTTCGATATTGCCGTGCTGTTCTTCGCCGAGCAGTTCACCAGCGCCACGGATCTCCAGATCCTGGCTGGCGAGCATGAAACCGGCACCCAGATCGGTGGCCTGTTCGATGGCCTCCAGACGCTTGAGGGCGTCCTTGGTCATCACCTTGGGGCTGGGGGTGATCAGGTAGGCATAGGCCTGGTGGTGGCTGCGGCCGACCCGGCCACGCAGCTGATGCAGCTGGGCCAGGCCCAGCTTGTCGGCCCGGTCGATAATGATGGTGTTGGCACTGGGCACGTCGATGCCGGTTTCCACAATGGTGGTACACACCAGCACATTGAAGCGACGGTGGTAGAAGTCGCTCATCACCGCTTCCAGTTCGCGCTCGCGCATTTGCCCATGGGCAATGCCAACGCGGGCATCCGGCACCAGCTTGCGGATGTCTTCCGCCGTCTTCTCCATGGTGTCGATGTCGTTGTGCAGGTAGTACACCTGCCCACCGCGTAACAGCTCCCGGAGCAGGGCTTCCTTGATGGCGGTGTCATTGTGCTGTTGCACAAAGGTTTTCACCGACAGGCGTTTTTGTGGCGGCGTGGCAATGATGGAAATATCCCGCATGCCGCTCATGGCCATGTTCAGGGTGCGCGGAATGGGGGTGGCGGTGAGGGTGAGGATGTCGCATTCGGCGCGCATCTGCTTGAGGCGCTCTTTGTGGCGCACCCCAAAGCGGTGCTCTTCATCCACAATGATCAGCCCGAGATTGTCGAACGCCACGGTTTCCTGCAGCAACTGGTGGGTGCCCACCAGAATATCGACTTTGCCTTCCTTCAGCCGTTGCAGTACCTGGGTTTTTTCCTTGGCACTGCGGAAACGGGACAGCACCTCGATATTCACCGGCCAGTCGGCAAAGCGGTCAGTAAAGGATTCGTAGTGTTGCTGGGCGAGCAGGGTGGTGGGCACCAGCACCGCCACCTGAGTCTGGTTTTCCACCGCGACAAAGGCGGCGCGCATGGCCACTTCGGTCTTGCCGAAGCCCACGTCGCCACACACCAGCCTGTCCATGGGATTGCTGGATTGCATGTCGGCGATCACCGAGGCGATCGCGGCTTGCTGATCCGGCGTTTCCTCGAACGGGAAGCCGGCGCTGAAGCGATCGTAGTCGTTCATGTCCACACATCGAACTGCTTGCCTTCGCGCTTCACGGCGGGCGTAGGTGTTGAGCAGTTCGGCGGCCACGTCGTGGATCTTCTCGGCGGCTTTCTGGCGCGCCTTGCTCCACTGTTCGGTACCGAGTCTATTCAGCGGTGCTGTGTCGCCACCGCCGTACCGGCTGATCAGGTGCAGGGATGACACCGGCACATACAGCTTGTCGCGGTCACCGAGAACGACCTC
>OBIY01000015.1_pt1 | contig 73299 bp, 72 predicted proteins | sample 1519841 | NCBI WGS metagenome assembly OBIY01 (sample SAMN03019774, study PRJEB22545) | beach sand metagenome | biome: beach; feature: sea beach; material: beach sand | place: USA: Municipal Pensacola Beach, FL | collected 2010-07-30 | depth 30-40 cm m
GCCGCACATCCTCGACCGTAGACGTGTGCTCTTCCGATCTACGGTCGAGGATGTGCGGCATCACCTAACGCCCCAGCTGCGCCTGAATGCCGGCCCCAGCACCCTGCTGCTGATTGATCTGGGCGCGGGCCGTCAGCGTCTGGGTGGCTCTTGCCTGGCCCAGGTGTTCGGTCGTCTGGGCGGCGAGGTGCCCGATGTCGATGAACCGGCGCGACTGCGCGCCTTCATCCGCACCGTCCATGAACTGTCCAGGCAAGGCCGGCTGCTGGCCTATCACGACCGATCCGACGGCGGGCTGTTCGTCACCCTGGCGGAAATGGCCTTTGCTGGCGGCTGCGGTCTCGATGTCGATCTGGGCGTGCTCGGCGGCAGCCCGGCTGGCGCGCTGTTCGCCGAAGAACTCGGCGCGGTGATTCAGATTCGCGAATCGGACCACGCCGCGGTACGGACTGCATTCGAGCAGGCCGGACTCGGGTTCTGTGTGCACAGCATCGGCCAACCGGAGCCCGGCGCCACACTCCGCTTTCGCGCCGGCAACGAGTCCGTACTGACCGGTGATCGCCTCGCCTGGCACCGCATTTGGTCCGAAACCAGCCATGCGCTGCAGCGACTGCGCGACGATCCGGACTGTGCCGACGAAGCCTACGCCGCGCTCGAGGCCGGCGATGATCCCGGGCTTGGCGCGGCCTGTCTGCCCGTACTCACGCCGCTGCCCGCGCCATCCCCGGCTCGACGGCCTCGGGTCGCCATCCTGCGCGAACAGGGCGTCAATGGCCATGTCGAGATGGCGGCGGCCTTCGATCGCGCCGGCTTCGCGGCTGTCGATGTGCACATGAGCGACCTGCTGACCGGTGCCGCCTCACTCGCCGATTTTCAGGGCCTGGTCGCCTGCGGCGGCTTTTCGTTCGGCGATGTGCTCGGGGCCGGCGGCGGATGGGCCAAGCGGATCCTCTTCAATGCCCAACTTCGGGAGATGTTCCAGGCGTTTTTCGAACGCCCGGACAGCTTTTCGCTGGGCGTCTGCAACGGCTGTCAGATGCTCTCCCAGCTTAAGACGCTGATCCCCGGCGCTGGACACTGGCCGCGTTTCCTGCGCAACCGCTCGGAACAGTTCGAGGCGCGGCTAAGTCTGGTCGAGGTGCTGGATTCTCCGTCGCTGTTTCTGAACGGGCTTTCCGGCGCACGCCTGCCGATTGCGGTGGCCCATGGCGAAGGCCGGGTCGCTTTCGACCATCCGGCGGATGCGGCGCAAGCGCGCGTTGCACTGCGCTACATCGACGCCCAAGGCGATCCGGCCGAACGCTATCCCGCCAACCCAAATGGGTCACCGGGCGGTATCACTGGCCTGACCACCGAGGATGGCCGCGCGACCATCCTGATGCCACACCCGGAGCGCGTGATTCGCAGCATCCACCTGTCCTGGCACCCGGATGACTGGCCCGAGGACAGTCCTTGGCTGCGGATGTTCCAGAACGCCCGCGCATGGGTCGGCTGAACAGCCGCTGTGCGAATATTTCGGAGCGCAGTCGGGCAAATCAGCGCTCGTCGTGACGCAGCTTGTAGCCCCATAACCCCAGGAACAGGAACAGCCCGCCGAGGATAAAAGCCAACCGCAACTCCACGTCAGCCTGCGGGCTCCAGAAGTAAGCGAGCATGCGCCCACCCCGGGGAACGCTGGCCGAATAGTAGGTTGCGATCAGGCACAGGCCGAATCCCAGAACCAGAAACCGGCTCCGATGCTCGATCAGTATTTGGTTTTTTGCGGACCACCAGCGGCGCACTCGCTTTCCCTCCGCGTGCCACATCCTTGTGTTCTCCATGGGGGCGGGCTCATTCGCCACACCGCACATGCCCCTCCTCATATTTATCATAATGCAAGCGCCGTGCGGATCGACTGCTATACTTGCCGGGCCTTTTCCACCTCCGCGATATGGTATGGACACCCAGCAGCAATCAATCCTGGACTACTACCGGGAAAGCCACATCGACTACCTCATGATCTGGGGGACCTTCCGGCATCTCGGACTGCACTACGGCTACCATGATGCCGAGCATCGCGGCCTTCATGCCGCGGTAGTCAACATGAACCGGCAGGTTGCCGAACGCCTCAAGCTCGAGCCGGGACATCGACTGATGGACGCCGGCTGCGGGATCGGCGGCACCAGCATCTGGATGGCCGAGAACCGCGGTGCGCAGGTTACGGGGGTGAACATCTCGCCGGACCAACTGGCGCGGGCCGAGAAGCTGGTCCGCCGGCGGAACCTCCAAGGACAAGTGAATTTCGTTCGCCGAAGCTACACCGATACCGGGTTGCCGGATGCATCTTTCGACGGCATCTACGGCATGGAAAGCGTAAGCTACGCCATCGACAAGCGCGACTTTCTCCGCGAAGCCTACCGGCTACTGAAACCCGGCGGCCGCCTGGTGATCACCGACGGCTTCATGAACGACAGCACCTTTCCGGAGCACCTACGCGAAGACTACCAGCGCTGGCTCGATGGCTGGGCAGTCGACAACCTCGCCGGCGTCCAGCAATTCCAGCACGATCTCACCGATCTGGGCTTTCGCGACATCCGCTTCGACGATGCGTGTGCTCGTGTGTTGCCGTCGTCACGGCGCATGCATCTGGCCGCGAAATACACCCTGTGGGGTGGCAAGCTGCTGGAAAAGCTCCATATCCGCACACCGGTCCAGACTCGAAACATCATCGCGGCCAAACTCCAGTATCCCTGCCTGATTGGCCGCGCCTGGATCTACGGCATCGTCACCGCCGTCAAGTAACCGCCAGCTTAGAAGCCTACGGTTTTTTGGCGCCGTCATTGAACGACCGTTCAGTCTGTGGGACAATAAACTCATACAAAAAAGCCGCCTAGGTCAATGACCTGTATCACGAGGCGGTCGCACAGGCTGAGGGGCCTGTTTGATTTCGCGCGTGGAGGAGACACCAATGAGCGCAATCTGGAAGTACAGCCGATTTTTCATCGGCACCTGGATCGTCCTGGCGGGCATCCCGATCACCTTGACTGGCGGAGTCTGGCCGTTCACGTTTTTCGCCAGCGCCATTGGCGCCTTGCTGATCGGCGAGCTTCTGTCCGGACGCTACGAGGAAGAGCCGGCCTATGAACAGGCATGGATCTTCTACCCCATTCAGTATTTCAGCCAACTGGCCAGCATCGCCATGATCGTGCTGGTGGCCTGGTATATGGGGCTGCCCAACGATCTGTTCGGTCTCGGTGCCGCCGTCGGTTCCATCACAGGCGTCGATATCCTGAGCCGCCAAGCCGAACTCAGCACCGTCTGGACCACAGTGGGTGTCGTCGGACTGGGCGGTCTGGCAGGGGCGCTCGCCTCCATCGCCGTAGGCCATGAGTTGACGCATCGCACCGAAAATCCACTGGCCGTGTTCATCGGCCGGCTGGGCGAGGCGTTCAGCCTGTTCACGCACTTCTCGATCCGCCATCCCTATGGTCATCACAACCTGGTCTGCACCCCGGCTGACCCCGCCACGGCACGCCGGGGCGAGAACTTCTATCACTTCATGATTCGCTCCATCGTCGGTCAGAAGAAAATGACCTGGGATCTGGAGGCCGAACGCCTTCAGCGCATGGGGCAGTCACCCTGGAATTGGCGCAACAAGGCGCTGCGCGGCTGGGGCATGGAGCTTCTGGTGGTGGTGTTCTTCATCTGGGCGGCGGGTCTGTACGGATTGCTCGGCATCCTGGGCGTGACCTTTGTCACCCACCTAGCGCTGGAGCTGGCCAACTACATCGAGCATTACGGGCTGGTCCGGGTGCCCACCGAGCCCATGCAGGTGCGCCATGCCTGGAACAGCAATGTGACGGCCAGCTATTACGTCACCGTGGCCATCTCGCGGCACTCGCACCACCACGCCGATGCCAGCGTGGAGTTCTGGGACCTGAAAGCCTTTCGTGATCAAGCGCCCACGACCATCTACGGCTACGGCATCAGCTTTCTCATTGCGCTGATCCCTCCGCTGTGGAACGAGCTGATGGCCCAGAAGCTCTTGTATTGGGACCTCAACATGGCAACGCCGGAAGAGCGCCGTCTGGCCATGACGGAAAATCTGCAGAGCGGAATCCCGGATCTGGTGGAAGCCGCCAAGCGGTATTTCGCGGAAAACGGACAAGCCGCGCCGGAATCTGCCAGGCCGCATCCTGCCGATCGATTGGCGACGGCCTGATCGCCGATTCGCTCATCACCGGGCGCCACCTCTGAACCCAGGGATGGCGCCCGATTTATTTCGGGAAGGCATCGTCATAAACGATGCCATTGCGCGAAACATCCGCGCCGGTCGGCGCGGCGCCCTCCCTGAGCCGGCACGGGACGATGGCGCGCGGCCTGTTCAGCGATCCACGAAACGGACCTGAGCCTCGACGGTTTCGCGCTCAGTCCGAAAACCATTGGCCGGATGATCGGGATCGGCATAGCCGAAGGAACAGCCGAACAGCAGCTTGCGATCCGCCGGCATGTCAAAGTATTCCCGGACAAAGGCGGGATAGGTCGCGAGTGCTGCTTGGGCGCAGGTCTGGACGTCCCGGGCCTGAGCGGCCAGCAGGAAGGATTGCAGATACAACCCGCAATCCACGCCCCCGTAAAACCCCAGGCTTTCGTGGCAGAACACGAGCAGGACATGCGGCGCCTCGAACAGGCGGAAATTCTTCAGTGTCTGTTCGAATGCGCCCCGCTTGTTCTCCCGCGCGATGCTCAAGGCCGTATAGAGCGCGCCGCCGCAGCGCTTGCGCCGCGTGGCATGGGGCTCTTCGTAGCGAACCGGAAACGGATGATCGGGTTGCGGCGTACGACCCGACTGCACGTGTGCCCACAGGGCTTCACGGAAGCGATCCGTTGCCGTCCGCGAAACGGTGACTACCGGCTCCCACGGTTGCGTATTGCACCACGAGGGCGTGTGACGCGCCGACTCCAGGATGGCCTCAAGGTGCGCTCGAGGCACTTCGCGATCCTGAAATGCGCGCGCGCTATAGCGCCGCCTGATCGCTTCGTCGAATTGCATGTCGGTCCTCCTGTGACCCGGTCATGGCCGGTTTATAATCAGCGCTGTCGCTCCCAGGGGATATTCATGCCGGATCAGTCAACCCGCCACCCTTGGAAACGCCGCCTGAATCAACATCCCTTCGCGAGCCTGATGGTTGCGAATTTTTGTTTTTTCATGGGCTTCGCCACGTTTTTCCTGCTCCCGAAGTATCTCATAACGGAATTGGGGGCGAGCGATCGCCAGGTCGGCACCATCATGGCCGCCTATGGGCTTTGCATGGTGGCGTGTCTTCCCTTCATCGGCAGTGGCTCGGATCGGCACGGTCGGCGTCCGTTCCTGATTGCGGGGGCAGGGCTGCTCGGCCTGACCGCGCTGGCATTCATCGGCGTGGGCGATATGGGGTCGACCCCCTATCTCCTGCGGGGACTACAGGGCCTTGCTTTCGCCTGCTGGTTCGTCAACTCCTCGACGCTGGCCGTGGACCTGGTCGATCCGGCGCGCCGCGGTGGCGCGCTGGGCCTGTTCGGTGTCTCGACACTCGTCACCTACGGCTTGGCACCCGCATTGGCGGAGTGGGTCGCCCACATGCATGGCTTCATCCCGGTCTTCGTGCTGGCCTCGGGCTGGAGCCTGCTGGCCTTGCTGGTGGGTTCGCGGCTCCCCGAGCCGACCTCGCAACGCGAAAGCCGGCGTCCTGCCACGTCCCGCTCATGGCGCAGACTTGCCTTCGAGCCGGTGATCGGCAAGATCGCCACCAGCGCTCTCCTCATGGGCCTCGCGTTCGGAACCGTGCTGGTATTCTCCCAGCCCCAGGCGCTGGCGAGAGGGATTGAGCCGGTCACCCTGCTGACACTGGCCTTTGCCCTGACTTCCATCATGATCCGCCTGGGCTTCTCCCATCTGGTCGACGGGAACCGCAAACGCTTTGTGCTCACCCTCTCGCTCATCGCCATGGCCGCCGGAACCAGTTTGCTGGCGCGCATCGACAGCCAGTCAGTCTATGTCCTGTGCGGGATTCTGGTGGGTATCGGTCATTCCCTCGCCTACCCGACCTTGAACGTGATGCTGATCAATCATCTCCCGTCTCACGAACATGGACGCGGCATGTCCCTGTTCGTCGCAGCCTTCAACATCGGTACCATCCTGGCCCAGTTTGGCCTGGGCCTGGCCGTGGTTCGGGTGGGCCTGCCCGGGATTTTCCTGATCGCCGGCAGTCTGGTCCTGCTCGCCATTCCCTGCGCACTCAGCGCCGTCGGCCCGCCTGCCGGAATGCGTTCTCAATAGCCCTGGGAAACCAACCACGCCTCGATCGCGGTGCTGGTGCGCTCAGGCATCTGCTGCATGAAGAAATGATTGCCCGGCATCATCCGAGTCTGGATACGCGGGTTGATCTCGTGCGCACGGCGCACCGCCGGTGGGATGAATCGATAGGTATGCTGTCCGTAAAGAATCAATGTCGGACAGGAGATACGCTGCAACGCCAACCATATGCCGCGGGGAAAACCTGAAAAGACTTGGGATTCAACCCATGGCGGACACTTGAGCGCGACGCTGCCACAGGCCAGTTTCGCCAAAGCATGGTCGACATAACTATGCAAGGCATCCTCACGCCACCCGGCGAACATGCCGCGATCGCGAAAATATTCGAGCGCCGCCGCACGGTTCGGCCATTCCCGCCGCCGACGACGAGCTCGCAAGGCCATGGGATTGTAGCGACTGAGGCCGGTGTAATACGACGTAGCCGCCACGCCGGCGAGCCAACGCGGATAGATGATCGGATCGAGCAATATGACCGCATCGAACAGGCTCGGGTATCGCGCCGCCGCAAGCAACGTCAACACGCCCCCAAAACTATGTCCGCACCCGATCACCTCGCGCTGTCCCCAGATACGCCGCCGGTGAAACACCACCTGTGCCATGCGTTCCGCGCTCAGGTTCCAACCCGGAAATCGATGCCCGTCATCGCTGTCGCCATGTCCCTGGGCATCGTGCAGGCATAGATCGTATCGATCGGTCAGCGGCTTGAGCATCGGCCAATACGCCAAACCACACAGGCCATTGCCATGAACGAAATGGAGCAGGGTGGATCGTCCGCGCAGAAACTCGCGGCCACGGAGTTCCATGTCGCGACTGATGGGATAAGACCAGACTGTCCCGGGGATCAACCGCGGGAGGCGGACAGCAACTTCTTCCATGAAGTCTCTTTGAAGGAATTTGCACGAATCCAATCTCTGTCTTTACCACAATTACATGTCAATTAGAACCAGACCGGTCACGCGCGCAGGGCGCCAATGCCACATACTAACTATTGGAAACTTCAATATATCTGCAGAAAACCATTGAACCACGCCTTGATATAGATCAAAGCCCCTCGACCACGAGCAGCGCAAAATTCGTCCTGACCTCTCCGCCATTTACAGATTTTCAACGCATCAAGAAAAGGAACCCGCCATGCAGGCAACTCATGCGAGCGAAACCTACAATGATCGCGTCGTTCGCCAGTTCTCCATCGCAACCGTCATTTGGGGCTTGGTGGGAATGGTGGCGGGCGTGTTCATCGCCGCTCAACTGCTCTGGCCCGCGCTCAACTTCGATCTGCCGTGGCTCAGCTACGGCCGGTTGCGCCCGCTGCACACCAATGCCGTCATCTTCGCCTTCGGCGGCAGCGCGCTGATGGGCACCTCGTTCTATGTGGTCCAGCGAACCTGCCATACCCGCCTGTTCAGCGACGGGCTCGCCGCCTTTGTTTTCTGGGGGTGGCAGTTGGTCATCCTGTTGGCGGCCATTTCGTTGCCGATGGGCTGGACCCAGGGGAAGGAGTACGCGGAACTGGAATGGCCCATCGATCTGCTGATCGCCGTGGTCTGGGTCGCCTACGCCGTCGTGTTCTTCGGCACCATCATCAAGCGGCGAGTTCCCCACATCTTCGTCGCCAACTGGTTCTATGGCGCCTTCATCCTCACTGTGGCGGTGCTCCACATCGTCAACAGCGCCGCCTTGCCCGCCGGACCGACGAAGTCCTACTCGGCCTACGCCGGCGCCGTTGACGCCATGGTGCAGTGGTGGTACGGGCATAATGCCGTGGGTTTTTTCCTCACCGCCGGCTTTCTCGGCATGATGTACTACTTCGTGCCCAAGCAGGCGGAACGACCGATCTATTCCTACCGCCTGTCCATCGTGCACTTCTGGGCGCTGATTTCCATCTACATGTGGGCCGGCCCCCATCATCTGCACTACACCGCGCTGCCCGACTGGGCGCAGTCGCTGGGCATGGTGTTCTCGCTGATGCTGCTGGCGCCGTCCTGGGGCGGCATGATCAACGGCATCATGACCCTCTCGGGTGCCTGGCACAAACTGCGCACCGATCCCATTCTGAAGTTCCTCATCGTGTCGCTATCGTTCTACGGCATGAGCACCTTCGAGGGACCGATGATGTCGATCAAGACCGTCAATGCCCTGTCGCATTACACCGACTGGACGATCGGGCACGTGCATTCCGGCGCACTCGGCTGGGTCGGCTTCATCACCATGGGCTCGCTGTATGCCCTCATCCCGCGGCTGTATGGCCGCCGGGAGATGTGGAGCATGCGACTGGTCGAATGGCATTTCTGGATCGCCACCATCGGGATCGCGGCTTACGCCGGATCGATGTGGATCTCGGGGGTGATGCAGGGACTCATGTGGCGCGCGGTAAATACGGACGGCACGCTGACCTACACCTTCATCGAAAGCCTGAAGGCGACCTATCCCTACTACGCCATCCGCCTGAGCGGCGGACTCCTCTACCTGACCGGCATGGTGATGATGGCGTGGAATGTGTTCAAGACCGTCCAGATGGCCGAAAAGACGACACCCGCTCCGGTGCTGTTGCCTGACCCCGCCCATCTTTGAAGTCGCTGCAGGAGTTTCCCGGATGTCTCAGCAACATGAGTTCGTCGAAAAGAACATTGCCCTGATGGCCGTGCTGATTGCGGTGGTCATCAGCATCGGCGGGCTGGTCCAGATCGTCCCGCTGATCTTCAGCGCCCAGACCACGACGCCTGCGCCCGGCGTCACCCCCTATTCCGCCCTGACCTTGGCGGGACGCGACATCTACGTGCGGGAAGGCTGCTACAACTGCCATTCCCAGATGGTGCGACCGTTCCGTGCCGAGACGGAGCGCTACGGGCATTACTCGGTCGCCGGCGAATTCGTCTATGACCGCCCGTTCCAATGGGGTTCCAAGCGCACCGGACCTGATCTGGCACGGGTCGGGGGACGCTATTCGGACGACTGGCATCGCGTGCATCTGAACAACCCACGCGATGTCGTACCGGAATCCAACATGCCGGGCTATCCCTGGCTGGCAGACAAGCTGGTCGACGGCCAAACCATCGCTGCCCACATGCGCACGCTCAAGACACTGGGCGTTCCCTACAGCGACGCCGACATCGACGGCGCTGGCGCAACACTGGCCGGCAAGACCGAGCAAGACGCTCTGATTGCCTACCTGCAAGGCTTGGGCGTCGCCCTTTCAGGACAGAGGTGAACCATGCAAAGCGGAACCCTGATGGGCCTCATCACGTTGATCCTGATGCTGGTGTTCATCGGCATCGTGGCCTGGACCTACCTGTGGCACAAGCCTGCAGACTTTGACCGTGTTGCCCGCCTCCCGCTGCAAGAGGACGAGCCGCTCGAAAGCGCCGACCAAAGGAGCCGTTCATGAGCAGTTTCTGGAGCCTGTATGTCGTCCTGCTCACGGTTGTGAACATTGCAGCTGCAGTCTGGCTGATCCGCTGGACAGCCAAGCCACGCAAAGATGAACCCGCCAGCACCGATACCACCGGCCATGTCTGGGACGGCGATCTGACCGAATACAACAAGCCGATGCCGCGCTGGTGGCTCTACCTGTTCTACCTGAGCATCATATTTTCGGTGATCTATCTGGCTCTCTACCCCGGCCTTGGCAACTTCCGGGGACTCCTGGGCTGGAGCCAGGTGGGGGCCTATGAAACGCAGATCGCCGAAGCCGAAAAAAGCTACGGTCCGTTGTTCCAGGCCTACGCCGCCACCGAGCTTGCGGAACTGAGTCGCAACCCGGAAGCAATGGAAACCGCCGCCCGGCTATTCGCTAACACCTGTGCCGGTTGTCATGGTTCCGACGCCCAAGGCGGGCCAGGTTTTCCCAACCTGACCGATGGCGATTGGCTCTACGGCGCGGCGCCCGAGACCGTACTGGAGACCATCCTCAAAGGGCGCAACGGGGTCATGCCGCCCTTCGGACCCATGCTGGGTGAGGAAGGCGTGCGCGCAGTCACCCAACATGTCCTCAGCCTGAGCGGACGCCCGAGCGATCCCGTTCTGGCGGCGGCCGGCCAGCAGAAGTTCACCACAGTCTGCGCCGCCTGCCATGGTCCGGACGGCAAGGGAAATACAGCGCTGGGCGCGCCGGATCTGACCGACCGCATCTGGCTTTACGGGGGCTCGGCGGACACCATCGCGCAGACCATCCGAGGCGGCCGCCAAGGTCATATGCCGGCCCATGAGCCGATCCTGGGTCCCGACCGTGCCCACCTGCTGGCCGCGTATGTGTACCACCTGTCGCATCGGGGCAGTCCACCCAAACCCTGAGGTACGACCATGATCGATGCACCAGAGAACATGGAATACCGCCTTGGCGCCCTGTCGCGGGCGATTGCGGTGGTGCTCTGGCCTTCCTTTGTCAGCGCGGTCGTCGCCACGGCCGCGTTTTTCTCCCAGGTTGATCCCCACGTGCTGCATCTGGCCACTTGCCCGGAATGGGAGATCAGCCGGGAACTCGGCTATACCTTGGGTTTTTTCATGTTCTGGGGCGTGACGACCTTGTCCAGCCTCTTTACCTACATCCTGCTCAGGACGCCGGCAGGTCCAAGCGCAGAGGGAACTGCAGCGGATGATTCGAACCGCGAGATGCCATGAATACCGCCTCCTCCCGACATTCCGCACCGCCGCCCGAGACAGATGACAACGGCTCGCTTTACGCTGCGCGCCGGAAGATCCATCCCCGTGAGGTGACCGGCGCGTATCAGCGATTGCGACGCATTGCCCTCGTCCTGATCCTCGGCGCGTTCTACACCCTGTGCTGGGTACCGTGGGGCGATCGCCAGATCATCCTCTGGGATTTGCCGGCACGCCGGTTCCATATCCTGTGGATGACGTTCTACCCGCAGGATTTCATCTATGCCGCCATCCTGCTGGTCCTGGCCGCGGTGACCCTCCTCTTCTTCACCGCCCTGGCCGGCCGGCTATGGTGCGGTTACACCTGCCCGCAGACCTTGTGGACCGAAATGTTCCTCTGGATCGAGCGCAAGATCGAAGGCGATCGCGTGCAGCGCATCAAAATGGATCAATCCCCATGGACGCGCGATAAACTCCTGCGCCGCGGGGGAAAACATGCCATCTGGATTGCAATCGGTTTCTGGACCGGTCTGACCTTCGTCGGCTATTTCACGCCGATTCGTCAGCTGCTGGCAGAGTTGGTCCGATTCCAGCTGGGACCATGGGAATCGTTCTGGGTGTTCTTCTACGGCTTTGCCACCTACGGCAACGCAGGCTTCCTGCGGGAGCAGGTCTGCATGTACATGTGTCCCTATGCGCGATTCCAGAGCGCCATGTTCGACCGCGACAGCCTGATCATTTCCTATGATGAACAGCGCGGTGAGCCGCGCGGCAGCCGCCGCCGCGGCAGCGATCCCAAACAGGTTGGCCTGGGCGATTGCATCGACTGCACGATGTGCGTTCAGGTCTGCCCGACCGGGATCGACATCCGCAGGGGGCTGCAATATGAATGCATCGGCTGCGCCGCGTGTATCGACGTGTGTGACCAGGTCATGGATCGCATGGGCTATCCGCGAGGCCTGGTCCGCTACACGACCCAGAATGCGCTGGACGGCAAAGCCACCCACGTCATTCGGCCGCGAATTGTGATCTACGCGACCATTCTCCTCATCGCCGGCGGTCTGACGGTGTATGCAATTCTCACCCGGCCGGTGCTGTCGATGGATGTGCTGCGCGATCGCAATGCGCTCTACCGGACCCTGGACGACGGTCGAATCGAGAACAGCTACACCTTGAAGATCAACAACCGCAGTGAAACCCCGCACAGCTATCGGCTCGAAGCCAGAGGCATCACGGGAATCCAGGCGCAAAGCGATCCGGCCACCATCACCCTCCCACCCGGCGCCATTCAACCGATTCCGGCCCGGGTTCAGGTGCCCGCAAGCGCCGTCAGCGGCTCGGTGGATGTCGAGCTCATTCTGCATACCGTGGATGATCCCGATGCCCCCGTCATTCGTGAAACCGCCCGTTTCCTGGGCCCGAGGTCGACGCAAACACCATGAATATCTCACCGCCCTGGTACCGCCAATTCTGGCCCTGGTTTCTGATGCTGCCCCCGGCAGCGGCTGTGATCGGCGGATTCATCACCCTGTGGATTGCCGTGGAGCACGCGGACACCCTGCTTCCCGACCGGTTCAGTCGCGTCGGAATTGCGCTCCAACCGGACGCCATTCCAGGGCCCACGAGCGCAACGCTGAGCTTTCGGCTCGACAGCGAGCGTCTCTACCTGCGCGTGAGCGGCGAGACGGCAAATACACCCCTGACCCTGCGCTGGTTACATCCGACCCTGCCGGACCGGGATCAGATCAGCATTCTGCAACCGTTCGCACCGGGCGAATATGAAGCGCGCCTGCCCAATGGCTTGCGCGAACCGCGCGTGCTGCGCCTGGAAAGTCAGGCTGGCTGGGTTCTGGAAGGACGCTGGCGGCCGGGCACCGACGCCACGCGATTGGTTCCGCTGGTGTCGCGGGAAGGCTAGATCATGCCGGCATCCGACTGCTTCCACTGCGGCCAGCCGGTCCCCGACAGCGACCCCAGACATCAGGTCGTCATCCATGGCAAGGTGCAACCCGTGTGTTGCGTGGGCTGCGAAATGGCCGCGCAATGGATCGATTCGGCAGGTCTTGGCGCATATTACCGCTGGCGCACCACACCCGCCGTGGCGCCGGTCGAACCGACCGAACAGGCCCGTTTTATCGCCTACGATCGCCCGCAGGCCCAACGCAGCTTCGTCGTCACGCGACCCGATGGCAGCCTGGAGGCAGAGCTGCTGGTGGAAAACCTCAATTGTGCGGCATGTGCCTGGCTGATCGAAGGCGCACTCGGCAATGAGCCGGGCGTGCGCGGTGTCCAGGTCAATGCCGCCAATGCCCGTGTTCTGCTGCATTTCGACCCCGCCCAAACTCGCCTGAGCCGTATGTTGGAGCGGCTCGCAGCTCTGGGCTATCCGCCGCATCCCCAGAAAGCCGGTCAGGCCAGCGCCCTGCATGTGCGCGAACGACGTCAGGCGCTCAAGCGGCTGGCGGTCTCCGGGCTGGGCATGATGCAGGCGATGACCTACGCGCTGTCACTCTACAGCGGTGATTTTCATGGCATGGATCCGACTTATGCCGATTTCCTGAAACTGATCAGCCTGCTGATCACGACGCCGGTGGTGTTCTACGCCGGCGCGCCGTTTTTTCAGAAGGCCTATCGCGGGTTGCGCGTCTATCGCATCGGCATGGACATGCCGGTTTCCATCGCCATCGGCATCGCCTTCATCGCCAGCGCTCGCAATACGCTGATCGGGACCGGGCCGGTCTACTTCGATACGGTCTGCATGTTCATCTTCTTCCTGACACTCGCGCGCTTCCTGCAAGCGGCGGCGCGTGCCCGAGCCGGCGAGAGCAGCGATGCGCTGGCGCGGCTGTTGCCGGATACTTGCCTGCGAGAAACCGCCGACGGTGTCGAAACCATTACCCTGCAAGAGCTCATGCCCGGCAACCGGGTCCGGGTCGCGCCCGGCAGCGCACTGCCGGCAGATGGGCGGGTACTGGATGAAGGCGCCTGGATCGACGAATCCCTGCTGACCGGTGAATCCAAGCCGGTTTATCGGGCATGTGGCGAGCAGGTCATCGCGGGCAGCATGAACGGTACTGCAGCCTTGCGAATGGACGTGACGGCCTGCAACGCCGACACCACGATTTCGCACATCGGCCGTCTGCTGCGCAAAGCCCAGGCCGAACGGCCGCCGGATGCCGCCCAGGCGGATCGGCTGGCGGCTCTCTTCGCGCCGACGGTTCTGCTGCTGGCGGCCCTCTGCGCCTGGTGGTGGCGCGCCGACCCCGAGCAGGCCATGAACGTCGCCCTGGCCGTATTGGTGGTCACCTGCCCTTGCGCGCTGTCGATTGCCACGCCGACGGCCCTGGTCGCCGCAACCGCGCATCTGCTCACCCGCGGGGTTGTCGTGCTGCGCACGGCAGCGCTCGAAACCCTGAGCGATACGCGACACGCCATCTTCGACAAGACGGGGACACTCACTCGCGGGAAACCTCAGATCACGCATGTCCGGCTCCTGCGCGAACACATCACCCGCGAACAGGCCTTGGCTGAAGCCGCCGCGCTGGAACGCACGATCCGTCATCCTTTGGCCCTCGCATTCACCGCTGCCGCGCCGGCGGCCGAGACCGCCGACGATGTCCGCCTGATCGCCGGCGAGGGCGTCCAAGGACGCATGGGTCACCGGCGAGTGCGGCTGGGACGCGCCGACTTCACAGCCGCGTTGTGGCAATCCACACCGCCCGCGACGCCCGAGGACGCCGGATCGAGCTGGCTGCTGCTCGGTGATGATGCGGGCCCTCTGGCGTGGTTCGCGGTCAGCGATCCGGTTCGCCACGATGCGCGAGATACACTGGCCGAACTGCGCCGGTTGGGTGTTGAAAGTCAAATCGCCAGCGGCGATGCGATCCGCGCCGTTGACGCGATCGCCGATGCCGTGGGATGCGATCGGGCGCATGCACGCTTGCGTCCCGAGGAAAAGCTCGCCCTGCTTGAAACCCTGCAGACCGGGGGGACGCGTGTGCTCGCCGTGGGCGACGGCGTAAATGATGCGCCCTTGCTGGCTCAGGCCGATGTCTCCATCGCCATGTCCAGCGGCACAGCGCTGGCTCAAACCAGCGCTGACCTGATCCTCCTCCAGGACCGTTTGAGCGTCCTGCCGGATCTGATTCGCACCGCTCGGCGCAGCAAACGGATCATCCGCCAGAATCTGGCCTGGGCACTGGCCTACAATGCCGTGGCGGTCCCGCTGGCGGCGGCCGGCCTGGTGACGCCTTGGCTGGCATCCCTCGGGATGTCGATCAGTTCGGTGCTGGTCGTTCTGAATGCGCAGCGCCTCTATCGCCCGACCCGGCGATCGGTATCCGCAACGTCCGACATGGCGACGCAGCCCTCATGAACGCGATGTTCCTGTTGATTCCGTTGAGTCTGGTCCTGGTCGGCCTGGCGGTGGCTGCGTTTTTCTGGGCCGTTCACACAGGCCAGTTCGATGACCTCGACAGTCCGGCCTGGCGCATGCTGATGGATGATCCGCCCCCGCCCGACACCGATGCCGATGAGAAAGCGCCGTGAGCACCGTCATCCAGCTCGGTCTCCTGTCCGCATGGGTCGCCGGCACACTGGGCAGCGCGCACTGCCTGGGCATGTGCGGCGGCATCGCCTCGTTGGCGGGAAGCAGCCCCGGGGGCGCGCGCCCTGGCCGTATCCTGGCATTCAATGCAGGACGCCTGGGCAGCTACTCGCTGGCTGGCGCCCTAGTCGGCAGCCTGGGTTGGCAGCTTGGCGCCTTGACCGGCGAGGCACTGGCCTGGGGCGGAGCGCTCCGTCTCATGATGGGGCTGATGATGATCGCCGTCGGTCTGCATGTGGCCATCGGCTGGACGGGACTGCGGCGTCTGGAACGGCTCGGCATTCCGCTATGGCGCCGCATCGGTCCGCTGGCCCGGCGTTTCGATCCACGCCGCAGCGCCGCGCAGGCTCTGGCTTTCGGCGCGCTGTGGGGCTGGATCCCCTGCGGCCTCGTCTACAGCGCCTTGCTGACTGCACTGGTCAGCGGTAGCGCAACGGCGGGCGCGAGCATCATGCTGGCGTTCGGCTTCGGCACCCTTCCCGCCATGCTGAGTCTGGGGCTGCTCGGGCAACGATTGCAGCGCGCTCTGGCGGCCGTGGAGGTGCGCCGGCTGTTCGGCCTCACGGTCATCGGCTTCGGCGTGTGGACGGCAACGGGGCCGCTGATGATGGCCCGTCACATGGACGGTCATCCGCACAGTACGGCGTCAGCACTTGCTCCGGGTGGACATGGAGGTGGTGGCATCGGGAGCGACCTCAGCCACTGCGTGGAGTCGGGGCAGATCGAGGAGTGTCACGTCCCGACCATCCGCAGCGATTAGATCGTCTTGCTGGAATCGGGCGAACAGGCGGCTTACGGTCTCCACGGCCAACCCGAGGTAGTTGGCGATTTCACCCCGCGCCATGCTGAAGTGAAGCCGAGTCGGCGACAGGCCCCGCCCGGCGAAGCGGCTGGACAGGCTCAACAGGAACGCCGCCAGGCGCGCTTCGGCGCCCTTCTTGCCGAGCAGCAACAGCAGATGCTGCTCCTGCTGAATCTCCCGGGACAACAATCGCATCAACTGCCGCCGCAGGCCCGGCACCTCCCCACTGAGTTCATCGAGCCGCTCGAAAGGAATCTCACACAAGCTGGTATCTTCCAGTGCGACAGCAGAGCAGTCGTGAAACTCCCCGGCGATGGCATCGAAACCGACCAGCTCCCCAGGAAAATGAAAACCCGTGATCTGCTCGGCGCCATCTGCCCCCAGCGTGACGCTTTTCACCGAACCCGTGCGGATGGCGAAAATGGATTTCAAGGGATCGCCCTGGACGAACAGCGCTTTGCCGCGAGTCTTGGGGGGAAGGCGCTGTACCAGATCCTCAAGCAGACGCAGATCCGCCTGATCGATTCCATACGGCAGGCACAGCTCTCGCAAGCTGCAATTTCCGCACGCACGTTTCAGTTCCCGGAATTGCACGATTTCGGTCATTGGCGTTTTCCAGTCGACGTTCGATGCTGATGAGGGGGCCAAAGAGGCAGCGTGCGGCGGCAGGCGCCCAGAAAAACAGACTCGGATCCCGTTCAATTAGAGTCCTCTCACTTGACTCAGGTCAAGACGTACGCCGTGAAATCGCGCTCCAGAATCGATTCGTGCCGCTTTCTGCACGACGGGCTGCCAGACTGCCCGCACCAGAATGCTTCGCTCGAACTCGCCGTTCCGCTAAAATGGTCGCTTTCAGCGACCGTCCGGCGGTCGCATGGAAAAGCCGATGGAACCCCGAATCGACATCCACGGGGCAGTTCATCCTTTCACAAGCAAGGAGCACGAATGAATATCGATTTTTCCCCCGAGGAGCTGGCCTTCCAGCAGGAAGTGCGGGAATGGTTCGCGCAGAATCTACCGGCGGACCTGAAGCGCAAGACCGAGCTCGGGATCATGCTGTCGAAGGACGAGCTGGTAGCGTGGCAGCGTATCCTGAACGGCCGGGGATGGTTGGTCACCGGTTGGCCCAAGGAGTACGGCGGCCCCGATTGGACAGCCACCCAGCGCTATATCTTCGACATGGAGCGCGCCCGCGCAAATGCCCCTATTGGCCTGTCCATGGGCATCATCATGCTGGGGCCGGTGCTCATGGCCTTCGGCACGCAGGAGCAGAAGGACTACTACCTCCCCCGCATCCGCAACTGCGATGACTGGTGGTGCCAAGGCTATTCCGAACCCGGCGCCGGCTCGGACCTTGCCAGTCTCAAGACCATGGCGGTTTCCGACGGTGACGACTATATCGTCAATGGCTCCAAGATCTGGACCACCTACGGCCACTGGGCCAATCGCATTTTCTGCCTGGTGCGCACCAGCACCGAAGGCAAGAAGCAAGAAGGGATCTCCTTCCTGCTGATCGATATGGACACCCCTGGAATCGAGGTCCGTCCGATCATCTCCATCGATGGCGAACACCATCTCAACGAAACCTTCTTCACCGACGTTCGGGTGCCGAAGAAAAATCTGGTCGGCAAGGAAGGCCAGGGCTGGACCGTGGCCAAGTATCTGCTGACCCACGAGCGCACCACCATCGCAGGCGTAGCGGACAGCAAGGTCCACATGACCAATTTGAAGCGCATGGCACGTGAAAACGGCGCCAATGGCGAACCGCTGATGAACGACCCCAATCTGCGCCAGAAACTGGCCAAGGCCGAGATCAACCTGACTGCGCTCGAATACACCAACCTGCGGACCTTGGCGGCCACCGCCGCGGGCAAGGCGCCGGGGCCGGAATCTTCCCTCCTGAAACTTGACGGCACCGCTGTCCAGCAGGAACTGTCCGAACTCGGCGTGGAACTTGCCGGCCAGTACGCCTGGCCCTGGAAGGCAGAAGGCGAGGTGGGACCGGCCGAGTACGCCAGCACCATGATGCGCTACGCCTTCACCCGCGCCGCCACGATCTATGGCGGCAGCGACGAGGTACAGAAAAATGTCATCGCCAAGATGATTCTCGGTCTGAACTTCAAGTAAGGATACGCTGATATGGATTTCAATCTGTCTGAAGAACAAAAGCTCATTCGCAACGCGGTCGACAAGTTCATCCGCAATGATTACAGCTTCGATGCACGCAAGAAGGTTCTGGCCGAAGAAAATGGATTCAGCCGAGCTCATTGGCAACAGTTCGCGGATATGGGCTGGCTGGGCATTCCCTTCGCCGAAGAGCAAGGCGGCTTGGGCGGCGGCATCGTCGACATCGTTCAGGTCATGGAAGCATTCGGCACCGGCATGGTGCTCGAACCCTACCTCAGCGCCATCGTGCTCGCCGGCGGCCTGATTGCGCGCAACGGCAGTGATGCGCAGAAAGAAAGCCTGATTCCCGCGTTGATTGGCGGGGAAAAGCTGCTCGCCGTGGCCTACACCGAGCAGGAAAGCCGTTTCAACACCGCCGATGTCCAGACCCGCGCCGAAAAGAACGGCGCAGGCTATGTACTCAACGGTGAAAAGGCCGTCGTGCTGGGCGCCGCTTCCGCGGATGTGCTGATCGTCTCTGCCCGGACCAGTGGAGAGCGCCTGGACACGAACGGGATCTCGCTGTTCCTGGTCGATACCAAAGCGGCAGGTGTCGAGATCAAAGGCTTTCGCACAATGGACGGCAGCCACGCTGGCAACGTGCGGCTGAACAACGTTCAGGTCAACGCCGATGCACTGGTCGGCAGCGAAGGTGCCGGCTTCGATGCGCTCGACGAAGCAGTCGATCATGCCACTGTGGCGGCCTGCGCCGATGCCCTGGGTGCCATGCACGCCGCAATGCGCAAAACGGTCGACTACCTCAAGACCCGCAAGCAGTTCGGCGTCCCCATCGGCTCCTTCCAGGCGCTGCAGCATCGCGCGGTGGATCTGTTCACCGCTGTGGAAGCATGCCGCTCCATGGTGCTGATGGCCAGCCTGAAAGTGACGGATTCCGATCCGGTCGCGCGACGCATGGCGGTATCAGCTGCCAAGCAGTTCGTGGGCGAAAAAGCGCGTCTTATCGCCCAGCAGGCAGTTCAGATGCATGGCGGCATCGGCATGACCGAAGAACTGGATATCGGTCATTACTTCCGCCGGCTGACCATGTTCTGCTCGCAGTTCGGAACCACTGACTTCCACCTCAAGCGGTATGCCGACTTGATGGCTGCTGCGGCGTGAGTCTTGGCGGGATGCGGCTCCCGGGTCGCATCCCGCTTTCCGGCTTGCCGCGACTCTTCCGTTCGCTCCGTCCGCTACGGCAGGAAAGGGGGCTCCAAATCCAGCAACGACTCCGCCACCTGGCGGTCGCGATCCTGCTGGGATTCTCGCATGCAAGCCTGGGCGTCGACTCGCAGCGACTCACGCCTGCTGGCGATGCTGCGGAACCGCCTTTTCGGTGGGGATTGGTGGCCTATCATGTCGATCTGCCCGGTTACGAACTGACGCTTTCCGACATTGACCGAATGGCCGATGCGGGCATTCGGTGGCTAAGCATCGATCTGGCGTGGTCCCGCATTCAGCCCGATCCGCAATCGCCCTTTGATTTCGCTTTCTTCGACCTCCTCGTGGATGCCGCGCGCCAACGCGGTCTCGCGGTCGTCGGGAAAATTGGCGCCGGTTACAATGGCAACCGCCCGATCGCGCCAGCTTGGACGCGGAATCTGGACGAAGCGGACTATCTTGCTGCCTTGGAAGACTATGCCGAAGCAACCACCCGCCACTTCGCGGATCGGATCCACAGCTTCGCGGTGGAAAACGAGTTCAACATCCCCAACGTCCACAGTCTCATCGGCTGGCGTGTCGGCGTTTGGACGCCGGATTTCATGAATCGGGTGATGCAGACACTCGCTCATGCCGTACACACCCAGGCCCCTGGGGCTGAGCTGATCATCAGCGTCACACCGTTGGCCTTTTTCGAATCCGGCATCGAACGCATGAACCGCCTGATCGACTACGATGTGGTCGGAATCCACACCTATCCGGCGGGTTTTGTTCCCGATCTGGCACTGGTCGACAGCATCAAGGGCCAAATCGCACGCGCGCGTCAAGCCAGCGGCGGACGGCCCATCCTCATTCTGGAAACCGGCATGCACACCGAAAAGCCGCCCTGGACCGAAACCCTGCAGGCGGACTACCTCGAGGCCGTGAGTCAGGCCAGCCGTCAAGCCGGTGCGATCGGCATCTTCTTCTACCAGTATTTGGATAACCGCAATGAGGCGGGACGCGAACGATATTTCGGCTTGGTCACATCCGATCGAACGCCCAAAGCCGCATGGCAGCGCTATCGAAGCCTCATCGCTCGCGAAGTTGAACGGGATGCGGGATCGGCTGCGCAACCAGCAGATCGAAGAGAAGCTTCTTCATCATCACGATAAATCCGATGATGAATCCAGCTGTTGCCGGGAGATTACCGCCAACTGCAAACTGGATCCCGCCCGCGAACTCCAGCACCCAGCCGATGCCGGCTGCTGCGCCAGCTGATTCAGCCCGTAGACCCCGCAAGCCACTCAACCCGTCACCCAACAGCATGAGTGCGACGGGCGCTGCGCACCACAGCAAGCGCTTCCAATGCTGTAAGGCCATCAGCACGTAGGCTCCGGCACCAATCAGCCAGGGGAGAAGCGATAATTCAGGCCCTGCAATTGTCGCCCCGAACACGATGGCGTCGATCCGCAGACGGAATACGTGAAACAGACCAATCTGCATCATGGTCGTGAAAAGCTGCGCGGCCAGCAGGGTCACGACCAATCCCAGCGTGACCGCGAAAGCCCACAGGCGTTCGCTGAAATGCACGGTCTCACGGCCCACAGCGCTAGCGCGTTGGCCTTTGACCTGCTCAGGCAGTTTTGCGGAGGCTCGGCCGCGCATCACCATGCGTGAACCGCAGAATTTCGTCCGCTGCACCGACATGCCCGCCCAGCGCCCGAATCTGCCGGCTCAATCGGGAGGCGTTACGCTGGTAATGCTCGTGGGTGAGGATGTCATTCACCGCAGCACGAAGATTCTCCACCGTGAGATGCTCGGGCTTGATCATGAGCCCCGCACCTTGCTTGCGAATACGGCGTGCATTGAAGGCCTGCTCGAACTGTTGCGGCACCATGACCAGCGGCACGCCGAAATAGGTGCTTTCATTGATGCTGTTCATGCCACCGTGGCTCACGAACACCTGCGCGCGCTTGAGGATGTCCAGTTGCGGTACGCGATTGCGAACCAGGAAATTGGCGGGAATTGGACCCAGCGCAGCGATATCCGTGTTTTTGCCGACCGACATGACGACTTTGCACGGCAGATCGGCCAACGCCTTGAAACATTTGAGGTAAAAATCCTGCTTGGCGTTATGGACCGTTCCCAAGGAGACATACACCAAGGGTGTCCTGCCCCCCCAGTTGGCGGGCAGGTCCATGGCTGGATCGCGCCCTTCCGGGATGGATGCACCCACCAGGACATAGTGCTTCTTCAGCATTTTCGGCATGGGCTGGGATGCCGGCCCCAGAAAAACGAGATTCAGATCGCCTTCATTGATAAAGATATCGAAGCCATGATGAATCAAATTGCGATATTTCACGCCGACGGATTTCAACAGATTTATCACACGGCGCCGAGTGCGCAAAACCTGCGGCGTCATCATGGTGATATCCCGGGCGACCTTCATCAGCAGCGCTGGATCGCTCATGAGCAACAGTGGTGAACTGACGATCGTGGTGACCAGACAAATTCCCGGGACACCCAGCCGCTTGGCCAAATATTTTCCAAACATGCAGCAGGAGTCGTAGAGAATATAATCTGGCTTGTCTTTCTCCATCACTTCGACCAGGCCGGTCAGGGCACGTTCGGCATGATCCAGCATCATGAAGGTCGCTGCGCCCAAGGAAGTGGCCACCTCTGCACTATGCTGATACTCGAAAAATGGATGATAGGTGCGAAACGTCGCGCCCAGCGCCTCGAATTGCAGGCGACTGTCTTCTCCCGCGTAATAGATGACCCGCTCGCCGCGAGCGATCAGTTCAGACACCAACCCAACGGTGGGGTTGATATGTCCGGCCGCACCGGGCAGATTGAAAAGAACGGCTGTGCTCATCGCATCTACTCTACTTCTCGTAATTCTCGATTCTGGGACACGGTTTCATGACCGAAGGAATCGAGCCTGCGGCACCGTTATTCATACCGCGCCTTTTCACTGCATCGGCAGTCGTCGCTAGACATGAAGGGGGACCCTAGCAAGGACCGCCACTCGCACGCCACGCGTCTGCTTTTGGAGACACTTGGAGCCGCCATGGGTCAGCACTAGCGCCACCCTGCAGGGCGTATCGTGTCGGACTGGGAAAGAAGCGGCCGAGAATCACTTACCCCATCGCAGCCGATAGGGCGTTGACGAGGCGCTTCAGATCATCATGCACCGGGGCACGTCCCCCCAGTTGCTGTAAATCCGTCTCGCGAAACTTGCCAGTTCGCACCAAGACCGCTTGCAAGCCGGCATCGAGTGCGCCCAGCACATCGGCCTGGACATCATCTCCGACCATCATGACCGATGCAGGCGGAAGACCCATTTGAGCGCACGCTTCGAGAAAAATACCGGGGGCAGGTTTGCCCAATGTCTCGGCTCTACAACCCGCGGCATACTCGAGGCCGGCGACGAAAGCCCCGGCATCCAAGTTCAATCCATCGTCACTCATGAAGTAGCGGTTGTTCGCAATGGCAATCAGAGGCGCCCCATCCACCAGCAAGCGCAGCGCCGTGTTCAGCCGGCGGTAGGTAAAATATCGGCCGGCATCACCCACAACGACGGCATTCGGCATCCGCGTGTTCAAGCCAACGAAATCGGGCCGAAGGTGTGGATGAATCAGAAAATAGGGGCGCAGACACCGTCTTTCCAGAACGGCCCGTGTCGCCAATGGCGCGGTGAGCAATTCGGCCGCCGGAATATCGAAACCCATCCGCGCGAGGTGATCCAGCAAAACCGCATGGGGCGTTCGACTGGTGTTGGTCAAAAACCGCAACGCCAATGGCAAACGCCGCAGTTGTGCCAATGCTTCGCGGGCCCCGGGCAGTGGTGTGCTGCCGACGTGCAGCACACCACTCAGGTCCAGTACACATCCTCGAACTGCAGGCAAATGCCGTTCCACGGCCGTTCCAGTCCAGTCCTATCGGGACGAATCCCGTGGATGGTCGCTGTAGGGTTGCCGCAACTCCACAGGCTCCACGGCTCGCGCGCTTTTAATGCGAATGTTGATCATCTCGACGAATATCGAGAACGCCATGGCGAAATAGATGTAACCCTTGGGTACATGGAACGAGAGTCCTTCAGCCACGAGCACCATGCCGATCATGATCAGGAAACTCAGCGCCAGAATCTTTACCGATGGATGTTGGTCAATGAAATTACTTATCGGATTGACCGCCACCAGCATGAACAAGACAGCCACCATGACTGCGATCACCATGACGGGGATATCATTGACCATGCCGACCGCCGTGATCACGGAGTCCAGCGAGAACACGATATCCATGATCCCGATCTGGAGAATCACGGCAGCAAACCCGCCCATGGCTTTGGCATCGCGGTCGCCTTCAGCGCCTTCGAGTTTGTCGTAGATCTCCAAAGTCGCCTTGACGAGCAAGAACAACCCACCACCCAATAGAATCAGATCACGCCCAGCCAGCTCGAAACCGGCGATCGAGAAAAGTGGCTTGGTCAGCCGCACCATCCACGCTAACGACAACAGCAGCAGGATACGTGTGACCAGTGCAACCAACAGACCCAGCTGACGCGCACGGGGCCGCTGGTTGGCAGGCAGCCGATCGGACAGGATGGAAATGAAGACGATGTTGTCGATTCCCAACACGATTTCCAGAAGAATCAGGGTTACCAAGGCCACCCAGGCTTCCGGATTGTTCACCCACATCAGCCATTCGGTCATACGGTGTGTCCGTCCCACTCAGTCCAGTTAAAATTGGCCCGCCGATCGCCTACGACCGCCCTATCGTGACGGCATCCGTGCGGTTGGCGGGAATCGGGGCACCATCGAGCCCGTTCTTCGTATACGGCCCATGGTAACCAATCACGGCCTCACATCGCGCATCAGAGCCAGGCTCAGTACATGCAGAAAAACGTCCGACCCACTGCGGCGCCCATCGATACCCTAATCGTCGGGAGCGGACTATCCGGCGCGCTGATGGCATTGGAACTCAGCCGCGCTGGACACCGGATCACCATGGTTACCGCAGCCGGCCGGCCCAGTGCCTCGCACGCGGCCGGGGGACTCATGAACCCGTTCACCGCACCGCGCCTGGCGCCCATGCGCGATCTCATTGCACGATCCACGGCCGCCCGCCAGTATTATGAACGATTAGGCCACGAACTGGGCCACTCCTTGATTACGCCGACGAGCGTGCACCGTCTGTGCCAAAGCGCTTCCGAACGCGCTCGCGCGCAATCGACTCGCCATCCGTGGCTGGGGCCATGGTTCGAAACACCGCCCATTGCCGAATTCAGGGCACCATTCGGCGGCTTGGAAATCCACAACGCCTGGCGATTGGATCTTCCAACCATGTTGGCATCGGCAGCCGGACGAGTCGACGCCTATGGCCATCAACTTCCGGATCCATTCGATTGGTGCCGCATCGATCCGCGAAATGGCTGCATCATGTGGCGCGGCCGTCCGGTCGGCTGCGTGCTGTCGTGCGAAGGCGCCGGCATCACCCGTAATCCCTACTGGGACGGATTGCCACTTCAACCTAATGGCGGCGAAAGCCTGATTGTTCGGCTCTCGGCGGAGTGGTCCACTGCCGTCAGCGCCGGGATCACGCTGCTTCCTCTTGGAGAGCGCCGCTATTGGCTCGGCGCAACCCATCAACCCGGACATTCCGCCGCCGGGCCGACGAACGCTGGACGGCATCAGCTGCTCCAGCGACTACAGGATCATGTCACTGTTCCGCTAACGATCGATGTGCTCGCCCATCACGCCGGAACCCGCATGGCAACACCCGATCGTGAGCCGGTCCTGGGCCGCCACCCGAGGTGGTCTTGGCTCGCCATCTTCAACGGACTGGGCAGCCGCGGCATCCTCCGTGCGCCTGATAGCGCGCAGCAGCTGACCCGACACCTGACGGGCGGCGCCCCCCTTCCCGCTGCAGTGGATGTGCACCGTTATGCCACCCGACTCGCCGCGCCCTGAAGCGTTGATTCGTGCCGTTCATCGCCGGTTGGCTACATGGGTTCAACCCGGCGATGTGGCGCTTGACGCGACCTGCGGCAACGGTCACGACACGGTTCATTTGGCACGACTGGTCAGTGCGCATGGCCAAGTTCATGCCATCGACATCCAGCCGGAGGCCATTGCGGAAACCCGGGCTCGCCTCTTATCCAGCAATCTCGCAGCCCGCGTTCGACTCCATCAGGGCAACCACGCCTGTCTGCCTGACCTTTTGCCCCCGGAATTACGTGGTCAGCTGCAAATCGCCGTATTCAACTTGGGATACCGGCCTGGATCGAACCATTGCATCATCACGCGACCCACCACCACCTTGATGGCGTTGCAAGCATGCACCCAATGGCTCAGCGACAATGGCGCGATAAGCATCATGGCTTACCCCGGTCATCCCGGCGGGGACCTTGAGGCCCATGCGGTGGCTCGATGGAGCGAATGTCTGCCTGAGCGAGACTGGCGCGTCTGGTGGACCTGTCCACCATCCAAACGCCGACCCGCGCCACGCTGGGCGTGGATCAGCCGGGCCACCCTCGACCCTAGAGAGGTCGAATTAGGCCCGAAGTAACGTCAAACCCTGTCGCTCTAGGTCACCTCGGGGAAGCGAAACGGCGGGCGGAACGTCTCACACCGCGCTTCCGATCTGCAATCCTAATAATTGGCATAAGCATTGCTGGATAGAAAGCGCATGGACGCACAACACACAACCGGCCTTTGAGACAACAGAACAACAAGCATCCCTGTTCTCCCAACCACATGCTTTGCCCCCACAACCAAGGGGGCTTTCTTTTGCTTGCGATCGTCGGCATGCGGCGCGTGACAGCGTTCCGTCGCAAGAGGTCGATTACTCGGCTTATTCCAATGCCCCGACGGATGCCCAACACATGGCTCATCACGGAACCGACCGGTTCAGGGCGATGCCGTCATGTCAGTCTCATCCAAGGGGACCGAAAAGCCTGCCCGCTTGCTCGCGCTCCTCAAGGCACCCAGGAGTTCGTCATCCGGTTCACCATCCAACGGCAGCTGCGCGTCACGCAAGAAGGCATGGATGGCCGCACGGGTTTCCCCGCCAACCACGCCGTCGATGCTCGTGATGTTGTAGCCGAGCAATTGGAGATGGCGCTGAATTTCCCGGCCATCGGCGCGGCGATAGCGGGTAACGCGCGGCGCCTTTGCATGTAGGGGCTCCCCACCCGCCAGCCGATCAGCCAACAGTCCGACCGCCAAGACATAGCTGGTCGATGCATTCCACCGCATGATGACTCGGAAATTGGGATACGTGATGAAGATGGGCCCGCGTTTGCCCGCGGGCGCCAGCAGCGAGACCGAATCGGCACGTTCAGGCAGGCGGGACCCATCCAGACGGCGAACACCAAGTTGGTTCCACTGCTCAACCGGCTTGCGTTGACGATAGCCACCATAAGCCAAGACGGCAGGATCGCGCACCATCACCTCCTCGCCCCAGCGATCGCCTGGACGCCAACCCATGCGGCTCAGGTAGTTCGCTGCCGATCCCAGAGCATCGGGCAGGCTGCGCCACAGGTCGATGCGGCCATCGCGATCATAGTCCACCGCATAATGGCGCATGGTGGTCGGCATGAACTGCGCATGTCCCATGGCGCCGGCCCAGGAACCTCGCAGATCGGCCAGATTCAGGCGACCCTCGTCGACCATCGCCACCGCATCGACGAATTGCCGGCTGAACATGCGGCTACGTCGGGCATCGCAAGCCAATGTTGCGAGCGCGTCCAAGGTCGGAATGTCGCCGAAGTAATTCCCGAAATTGGTTTCCAAGCCCCATAACGCTACCAGGTACTCCGGGGGTACCCCGTACTCTGCATGGAGGCGCATCAACAGGGGACGGTGCTGCTCCAGAAGTGCCTGCCCGTTTTGCAGGCGCGTCGGACTGATGCTGCGTTCGAGGTAGTTCCAGAACGTCGAGACAAACTCGCTTTGCCCCCCTCGATCAGTGCGCACAACATCGGGGCGCTCTTTGATGGTCGCAAAAGCGGTTGCCAGTGTCTCCGACCGAACGCCCGCCTGACGCGCCTGATTGCGCAGATCACTCAAGCAAACTGCGAAGGAGTCGGACGCGCTCCCGACTCCGGACATGCAGGCAAGAAGAGACGCCATCAGGATTACAATCAATTGTTTATACATGAAACTTTCCGTTCAGTCTGCGCACGCGAAACCCACGAATTGCTGACCATACCGGCGCGGCTGTGCGATGGCAAACGTTGCCGGAGCGCCTTTGAACGCGACAGAGGCATCTATTTTGCTAGAAAAAATCTACCAGTCACCTGAACCAACCGGAAGACGCGCGATATGGTCAAAAATCCGGAATCACAGTTGGGAATGGTCTTATCAGCGCAACAGCCCATCGGTGCGATGACGCTATCATCGACAATACAAACCTGAATAACGCCAATAGCGAATCTACGATTAGGGGGTTCCAAGTGAATCGAAACAGCCATACGACGTGCCTGAAACGCCTGTCCCTGTCATCGCTCATGGCCGGTCTGCTTTGCTGGTGCATCGTCTCTCCGGGCTACGCCGCAACGTCCTGCCCCGCGGCCGGAACTGTTCCGCCGGACTTCCAATGGGGACTGGTCGCCTATCACGTCAACTTCCCGGGTTATGAACTGCAACCCGAGGATCTCGAGCGCATGGCACAAAATGGCATCCAGTGGATCCGCATCGATTTCGCCTGGGGCCGCATCGAACCCGAGCAGGGTGCGCTGTTCGATTTCAGCTACTTCGATATGTTGGTGGAAGCCGCCCATGCGAACGGAATCCGCATCGCAGGGACGCTCGGGAACGGCTACAACACCCGTGTTCGCCCAGTCTCGCCGCTGTGGACCCGGAAAATGATTGGGCCCCACTATGTGGCAGCCTTGACCCGCTATGCCGATGCAGTCGTGGAACGCTACGCAGACGATGTCGATGTCTGGGGACTGGAAAACGAGTTGCACATCGCGTTCATCCATGTCCTGCTGCAATGGCGAGAGGGTCTGTTCCCGCCGATCATCAACCGGGAAATCCTGCGTACGCTCTCCCAGGCTGTGGAACGCCACGACCCCGATTCGGAAATCGTGCTGACCATCAGCCCCGGCTTCCCGGGCTGGCAAAGACATATCCGGGAATCGGCCGAGCGTTTCCGCTTCGATGCCGTTGGGCTCTACTCTTACCCATCGTTCAATGCCGGTGCCCCACCGGTCGGTTTCGAAAACCTGGTCACGAACCAAATCAAGGAGGCGCACGCAGCCAGTGGTGGAAAGGACGTCATGATCTTTGAGACCGGCTACCAAACGCCGCCGGACGATCCTCAGACGCCGGAGGATGAAGGCACGCAGCTGCGCGAGCAGCAGGCGACCTATATCGAAACCATGGTTCGGTCAGCCATCGACGGCGGCGCCAAGGGTGTTTATTTCTACCAGTATCTGGATAATCCCGATGAACTCATCCCGCGGGAAGAAGTATTCGGATTGGTGGAGCCCGACCGGACACCGAAGCCCGCATGGACACGGTATGGCGACATCATCGAAGCTTGCACGACGCCTGCCCCCTGAGTGTCGATCGGAGCCTGTCCGACAAACCCAAGTCTCTTTTCCATCTTTGCATTGAACCCCGCGTGAGGAGTTTGGGATGAGAAGAAACAAGATTCGGTGGCTTGGACGGAGCCGGATCATGCGAGCAACCGCCATGGCCGGCTTGGGACTGACGACCGCCACGGCAGCCCTTGCGGATTGTTCGGACGCGCGTGGAATCAGCCTACCTGAAAGTGCCGAGCTTTCCAGCTACTCGGGCTACTACGTCGGGGGAGACGGGTGTTTCTATGATCCGCACAGTATCGATGTCATGACGGTTCCGCCCGCCGTCGGTGCTTCCGGCATGCGGGACGAGCGGCTCATCTTCGTCAATGGCGCGAATCCCAAGGCTGGCCGCGAGCCCTACTTTCTGAAACTGCTGGCCGAAGCACGCGACATCCCGACCGTTGGCGTGCTGAATACCCAGACCGACGAGAACCTCAGCTCCCCACCCACCATCAAGGGTGTATCCGCAGTCAAGACCCTTGAATCGCTGATGCTGCAAGCGCTCGAAACCGGTAGTGACCTGCTGGTGCGGGGAGGCAGCGGTGGCGCCAGTGTCGTTTCCGTGGCGCTTGTTCGGACCAAGATGCGCTGGGCGGCTCGTCACCCCCGCCCCCGCAAGCTGGATGACACCCTACGACAGCTCAAGGTAGAAACTTTTGGGGGGGTGGGTTTTTTCTACCCGGACGGCCCCAGCTACGTGCACTATGCGAATCTGAAAGACCCGAACGCACAACGCCTGGGGGTACTCAACCCACTGGTCAAGCCGGGGCAGGGAGCCGTGATTGCCTTGTTTCAGGATACCTTGGCGCCACTCGAAGCGGACTACGAAGTCCTCACCCCAGAGAACGAAATCATTCTGTCACACCACGGATTCGGCGTTTATAACGCGAATCAGCGCGACTTCGATCGTCTCTACCGGTTTTCGCCCAAAATCCTGCCGTATCGCTTAGTTCCGCTGATCAGCAAGTCATCCTGAATCCGGCAGGGCTCGAAGAAGACACCGTAACAGCGCTACAGGACGACCTCGAATCCCTCGAATTTCGGCGGCCCCAGGTACATCGAACGGTTCGATCCCCCGGCGTTGGCATGAGCCTTTCGGAATGCCTCCGAATGGGTCCATGCCTCGAATGCGGCGCGCGACGCCCAGATTGAATGCGACGCGAACAGCGTATGGTCATCTTCGGACGAGCCGCGCAGCAGATGGAATCCCTGAAAGCCGGGCACGCCCTGCAAATGACTGTCACGCTCGCGCCACAGCGTCTCGAACGCTTCCTCTTCGCCGCGGGCGATCTTGAAGCGATTCATGGCGATGAACATCACTTTATCTCCAAAGAGAAACAGGCAGCCCCGGGAGATTCCCGCGCCGCCTCCGGAGCGACGGCGCGGACCGATTCAGCTTACTTCTTGGCCTTCATCAACAGGCCCATCTCTTCCATGGCACTGCCCGGGATAATGTAACCTTCGGTATCACGAATTTCATCAAAATGATCGCGAATATACTCGATTGTCATACTATCCGGGTTAAAAACCCCTTTTGTGGCGCCTATAAAGATACGCCCCACCCGCCCGGCAGCGGCCGAATAGATCTCGCCGTTGACCTTGCACGACTCATGGCAAAGATAGGCGACGATCGGCGAAACAAGCTCCGGTTCCATACGAAATTGGGTGGCCATGGGCCCCATGAGTTCCTCGGTCATACGAGTCTTGGCGCCCGGCGCGAGGACGTTGGCCTTGATGTTGTATTTCTGGCCTTCCTGCTTGAGCACATTGGTGAAACCGACGATGCCCATCTTGGCCGCGCCATAATTGGTCTGGCCGAAATTGCCGAAGATACCGGCTGCCGAGCTGGTGTTGACGATGCGACCATACTTCTGCTCGCGCATCAGCTCCCAGGCTGCTTGTGTCACCCAAAAGGCGCCCTTCAGGTGCACGTCCAGGACCGGATCAAGGAATTCCGGCGACATGTTCTTGAAGGACTTGTCGCGAAGAATACCCGCATTGTTGACCACGATGTCCACGCGACCGAAGGCGTCCAGCGCGGTCTTGATGATGGCCTGCCCGCCCTCAACGGTGGAGACGCTGTTGCGATCGGCCACGGCCTCGCCGCCGGCTTCCACGATCTCCGCTACCACCCGCTCGGCCGCCGTGGCTGACGAGCCTGACCCGTCGACGGCACCGCCGAGATCGTTGACCACCACCTTGGCGCCGCGCGAGGCCAGCAACATGGCATGCGCGCGTCCCAAACCATTGCCCCCACCGGTCACCACTGCGACCCGCCCGTCATAACGCAACATATCGGACATTTCCCTGTCTCCTTGTCAGTTCTTAAATTGACCACCATTCGGTGAAATGCCACCGGGGTGACGCTTAACGATAGTGACCCGGGCACCCACAGGCAAGCGCCCGCCAGCGGATGTTATTCCAGGATATCGCGCCCATGGCGCGGCTGAATCGGACGATTGTTGTGTCCACCAACGAGCTGGGCCAACCGCGCCACCTGGGTAGACGCGACGGTGGGATGCGACTTCAGAATGAGCCACAGCACGCCCTCCGAACAGGGCGGTGTGGTCAGCGACCCACTGAGGCGAAAATAGCCCCTGCTTTGCGGCAACAGTTCCCGGGGATCGATGAGTCGACCGGCATCCAGCGTCGCGCCGGCCTCTTCAGGCATCGCCGGCCACAGGGATTCGAGGATGGGGAGCGATGGACCTGAATCGAAAAGGACCGCGACCACTGCCAGATGACCCGCCTCATCCTGGTGAACGAAATGGGCTTCCAACGGAAACGCATGGCCTTTGATGTGGTGCTCGCTCGGCGCATGGAAATGAATCTGCTGCAAGTGATACCGGTGCCCGTCCAGAACGAAGCTTTCGTCCTGCTCACCCGCCGGCGAAATCTGCATCGCATGTCCGGTATTGACGATTTGTGCCGGCATGGGTACGTAATGCCAATCGAGGGGATGCAATGCCGCCGAAACAGGGCGTTCCACATCGACCGGCGACTGGCTGTGTCCGCTCCGACAGGTCTCATACGCCGACGACAGCGCCCCCCACTGCGATGGACCGTAGGGTCCGTTTTCAACGTAATCCCAGTGGGGCGCCGCCGCGGTCAGCACCGGCAGCGCCACCAGCCCGACGCTCACGGCCACCTTGACGCCATGGTTAGACCGGACACGATGCATCGACGAACGAGAACGCATGGCGACTATCCTCCCTTGTCAGAGCAGGACCCAGAATGCTTGCCCGCAATGACGAAATACCGAGATCTTACCCCGGTCAGTCCAGCACAACGCCGTGATTCGAAAGCGAGGCGTCATCCGGACCATCCGGGTGCAACAGCTCCTTGACCACCGTTGTGGCGAACGCTCCCGGCGGCAGCGTGAACGACAGCATGAGCCCGGAATCCTGCCAGCAGAAACGGGCCTCACGGGGGAACACGCGCAAAGCCCGACGATCCTGGCGCAACCCAACACGCGCCAAGCCGGTAGCCAGCTCCGGATAGGTCGCCACCAACCCATTCTCCAACGCCCGAACAGCGCCATCGGCTGCCGATTCCCCAGCGCCCCACAGCGGGCCGGTTGGGTGCAGCTCTCCATCCCGTATCCGCACCGCGATCTCATCAGCCGATTCATCCGGCCCGTACACGAACCAACTGCCACGACCCTCGAGTTGCAGGACATCGCCGATCCGGGCGACATCCCACGACTGATCCTTCACACGATGTGCGAGAAGCTGGTTGAACAAGGCGCTCCGCGCCGCTGAAAGCAGCAGATCGCGCTGCGAACGGCGCGGCGGACGCCCGCCGGCAAACCAGGCCAGCGCTCGCGACACATTGCTGCCACCTTCTCCAAACCGCTGGGGGCCGAAATAATTCGGTACTCCACCGGCCATGATTTGCTGCCAGCGCGCCTCTGCAGCCTCCCGATCTCCCTGCACATTGCGGATATGCAACTGAAATCGATTTCCGGCGAGCGTTCCGATTCGCAGCTTGCGCCGATGCGGCACCACCGCCAGGATCCGGAGCCGATCCGCGAGCAGCGCAGCGAGCCCCGCATGCCAGTTGGGCTCTTCCCGTCCCGCCAGATCGACCGAAAACCATTGACGGGCGACGGCCCGACGATCCTTTCGCCCGCCGTATCCCACCGCATGACGTGCGACACCCGCCACCTGCGCCAAGGCGTCAGCCACCTCACTGGTGTTGAGCAAGCGTTTCTCAATGTGAATGAGGCGGTGCTGACCCTCGCCATCGGGTTCGAAACCGAGTACCTCTTCGACGAGGAAATCTTCGGGCGCCACTCGCAGTTGTCCGCGCAAAGGCGGCAAACCGTATGCGCCGGGCAACCAATCGACGTTGCCCAGAAGCGCCGATGCAATGGGTGTCCATGCCTCGCAGGCGATCTCCGTGGCCTCAGCGCACGACGCAGGCTCAGTCATTGACGATCTCCTGGAGCAAGGCCACAGCGTGCACGGCGATGCCTTCGCGTCGCCCGATAAAGCCGAGTCCCTCGGTAGTGGTTGCCTTGATATTGACCCGATCCTCGCGCAGACCGAGATCTTCCGCAATCGATGCTCGCATCGCCGGAATGTGTGGCGCCATCCGCGGTGCCTGGGCCACGATGGTGATGTCAACATTGGCGGGCCGCAAGGCGCGCGCTGTGATCAACAAGCGCACCTTGCGCAGCAGCTCACGGCTATCGGCATCGCGCCACTGTGGATCGGTGTCGGGAAAATGCTGGCCGATATCGCCCAGGCCAGCGGCGCCAAGGAGCGCATCGCACAAGGCATGCAAGGCCACATCGCCGTCCGAATGGGCGATCAGACCGCGTTCGTGGGTAATGCGCACACCGCCCAACGTGACAAACGTGCCGGGGCCGAATGCATGAACGTCGAAACCGTGACCGATTCGCATCATTTCCTCTCGGCCGGATCCCCGGCATGTGGATCATGGCGAACGCTCAGAACGGCCTCGGCCAGAGCAAGGTCCTCAGGATAGGTGATCTTGAGGTTGTCGGCCCGGCCGGGCACTAGCCGAACGGCATGACCGGCACGCTCCATGGCCTGCGCTTCGTCGGTGACCGGAACCCGCTCACGCGCAGCGCTGGTCAGCGCTGCGCGCAAATGGTCCAGACGAAAGATCTGGGGCGTCAATGCCCGCCACAGGCCACTGCGGGATACGGTTTGAACCACCTGTCTCCGGCTGTCCGCCCGTTTGAGGGTATCCGCCACCGGCGTTGCAAGGATGCCGCCTGAAAAGGCCGGATTGTGCGTGCATTCGATCAGCCGGCTCAAATCTTCGGGATGCAGGCAAGGACGCGCAGCGTCGTGCACCAGTACCCAATCATTGCTTTGTGCCCGCTTGGCCAGCGCATCCAGTCCACAGAGCACCGAATCCTGCCGCTCCGCACCGCCGATGACCCGCTCGATGGCCGGATGCGCCAACTCCGGCAGGCTGTCAACCTGCTCATCCTGCGCGCTCACCACCAGCGCGATGCCGCGGATTCGCGGCTCGGCCAGCAGTGCCTGCAAAACCCATCCGAGTATCGGCTTGTTCAGCAGCTGAATATATTGTTTGGGGCGATCGATTCCCATGCGCGAGCCAAGTCCCGCAGCCGGAACGATGGCCCATACGTCGGTGGGATCAACGGCGGGACGGGCGCTTATCATCGGGTTTATGCACGAATTGGTAGAACGTTTCACCTTCGCCGACCATACCCAATTCCCGCCGCGCGCGCTCCTCTACGGCTTCCAGTCCCTGCTTGAGATCACGGACCTCAGCGGCGAGGACATCATTGCGTTCGGCAAGTGCCTCATTGTCGGCCGCCTGGCTTGACACCATGCGCCCCAGCCTGACCCACTGGCGCAATCCGTCGGGCGCGATCCAGATCTGGTAGTGGAGGACCACCAACAGGCCGATCAAAAACAAGCCCAGGCGACGCGCCACCCGCCCTCCTTCCAAGACCGTGTCGTTCCGAACGGGGCAACAGCCGTCTACGACCTCAGTGTTTCAAACGCCGTGGGAAAGCACCCATGCCGGGATACTGGGCGCGGGCACCAAGCTCGGCCTCGATACGAAGCAAACGGTTGTATTTGGCGACCCGATCGCTGCGGCACAGCGAGCCGGTCTTGATCTGGGTGGCCGTGGTCGCCACCGCCAGATCAGCAATGGTATCGTCCTCGGTCTCTCCGGACCGGTGAGAGACCACCGCTGTGTAGCCCGCGTCGGTCGCCATGCGGATGGCCGCGAGCGTTTCACCGAGCGTCCCAATCTGGTTCGGCTTGATCAGGATGGCGTTGGCGATGTTCTTCTCGATCCCTTCAGCCAGAATCGCCGTGTTGGTGACGAACAGGTCGTCACCGACCAGCTGCACCTTGTCGCCCAGCCGCTGGGTCAGCAGTGCCCAGCCGTCCCAGTCGCCCTCGGCCATGCCGTCCTCAATGGACAGGATGGGGTAACGCTCGACCAGTCCGGCCAGATAGTCGCAGAATCCGGCGGCGTCAAAGGATTTTCCCTCGCCTTCCAGCTGATAGCGGCCGTCCCGGAAGAACTCGCTGCTGGCCACGTCAAGCCCGAGGTAGATGTCCTTGCCGGGCGTGTAACCTGCGCGCTCAATGGCTTCCAGGATGGTCTGAAGCGCCTCCTCATTGGAGCCGAGGTTGGGGGCGAAACCACCCTCATCGCCCACCGCTGTGGCCAGCCCGCGGCCATGCAAAACCTGCTTGAGGTGGTGGAACACTTCTGTGCCGTAGCGCAGAGCTTCGGCAAAGCTGGGCGCACCCACCGGCAGGATCATGAATTCCTGCAGATCGACATTGTTATCGGCATGCGCGCCGCCGTTGATGATATTCATCATCGGAACCGGCATACCGGTGGCCTGCGCACCGCCGAGATAGGCATACAACGGCTTGCCGGCATGAATCGCAGCCGCCTTGGCGGTGGCGAGCGATACGGCGAGGATGGCATTGGCGCCGAGGCGGGATTTGTTCTCGGTGCCGTCCAGCGCAATCATCAGCTGGTCGAGGGCGTCATGGTCCTGCGCGTCCTTGCCCAGCAGAGCCTTGCGGATCTCGCCGTTGACGTTGGCCACCGCCTTGCGGACACCTTTGCCCAGATAGCGGCCTTTATCGCCATCGCGCAGCTCCACGGCCTCACGCGAGCCGGTGGATGCTCCCGATGGGACGCCGGCCCGGCCAACGCTGCCATCATCGAGATGGACACTGGCCTCGACCGTGGGATTTCCGCGCGAATCGAGGATTTCGAGAGCTTCAATCGCCGTGATCTTTGCCATGTTTCGTACTCCGATGAAATGAGGACCGACTGGAATATGAAAAGATTACGCCTCGAATGCGCGAACTTCCTGCAGCGGGCGAGCTTTCACCACTGCATCGAGCGCGACCAGCGTTTCAAGCAACTCGGCCATCTGATCTAGCGGCCAGGCGTTGGGGCCGTCGGACAACGCCCGTTCCGGATCCGGATGGGTCTCCATGAACACACCCGCCACCCCTGCCGCAACGGCTGCACGGGCCAGAACCGGCACGAACTCGCGCTGACCACCGGACCGATCACCTTGCCCGCCCGGCAACTGAACGGAGTGGGTGGCATCGAAGACGACCGGACAGGCGGTTCTGCGCATGACCGCCAGCGCACGCATATCCGAGACGAGATTGTTATAGCCGAAGCTCACGCCGCGTTCGCAGACCATGATCCGATCATTGCCCACCGCGCGCGCTTTCTCGACCACATGGTGCATGTCCCAAGGCGCCAGAAACTGGCCTTTCTTGAGATTGACCGGCAAGCCCTGGCGCGCCACATTCTGAATGAAGTCGGTCTGGCGGCACAGGAAAGCTGGCGTCTGCAGCACATCGACAACAGCCGCGACTTCATCCAAGGGTGTGTATTCGTGCACGTCAGTGAGCACCGGCACCCCAATTTGCCGCCTGACGGCTTCCAGCACCCGCAGCCCTTCCTCGATCCCCGGCCCGCGAAAACTGCCTGCAGAGGATCGGTTGGCTTTGTCGAAACTGGACTTGAACAGGAATGGGATGCCGAACCGGGTGGTGATTTCCTTGAGCTGCCCGGCCACATCGAGCTGCAGTTGCAGGGATTCGACCACACACGGACCGGCGATAAGAAACAAAGGTCGGTCGATCCCGACCTCGAAATCACACAGCTTCATGCGGGAGCAGCCTGCTGGTCACGTCGTTCACGAACTAGGCGCGCAGCTCGGATAAAACCGGAAAAGAGCGGGTGGCCGTCGCGCGGCGTAGAAGTGAATTCGGGATGGAACTGGCAGCCGAGAAACCAGGGGTGGTCCGGCAACTCGATGATCTCGACCAATCGCCCATCGGCTGACCAACCCGAGATCCGCATGCCCTGGGATTCCAGCGCAGCGCGATAGCGATTGTTGAACTCGTATCGATGGCGATGCCGCTCGATGATCAGCTCGCGCCCGTACAGGGCATGTGCGAGCGAATCGGACATCAACCGACAAGGCTGCCCGCCGAGGCGCATGGTTCCGCCAAGGTCTTCCCGACCGCTGCGCTGATGGACGCTGCCGTCAGCCTGCTGCCATTCGGTGATCAGCGCAATGATGGGATCTGGTGTCGCCGGATCGAACTCGGTGCTGTGCGCCTCGCCCAGCTTCGCCAGATGGCGAGCCAGTTCCACCACGGCCAGCTGCATCCCCAGACATATCCCCAGATAGGGAACACCCTGCTCGCGTGCATACTGAACGGCAGCAATCTTGCCCTCGATACCACGCCGCCCGAACCCGCCCGGAACCAGAATGGCATCCAATCCTTCGAGCAGAGATACCCCATCGGTTTCCAAGCGTTCTGAATCGATATACCGCACCACGACTCGGGTCAGCGTATGAATACCGGCATGCTTGAGCGCCTCGTTCAGCGACAGATACGCATCCGACAGATCAACATACTTGCCCACAAGCCCGACGGTCACCTCGCCATCCTGCCGGTGGCGAGCCTCGACGACAACCCGCCAGTCGGACAGATCGGCAGGCGGCAGCTCCAACCCGAAACGTTCACTGACGATTTGATCGAGTGCCTGCCGATGAAGCAGTTCCGGAATCTGGTAGATATCCTCGACATCCACTGCCGATATCACGGCACGCTCGGATACATTGGTAAATAGGGCAATTTTGCGGCGCTCTTCCGGGGGGAGCGGCCGATCTCCACGGCAGATGAGAATGTCAGGCTGAATGCCGATGGAACGCAATTCCTTGACCGAATGCTGAGTCGGCTTGGTCTTGATCTCTCCGGATGCGGAAATGAAAGGCACCAGCGTGAGATGGATGAACAAGGCGTGGCCCGACCCCAGTTCCGTTCCCATCTGCCGGATCGCTTCCAGGAAAGGCAGCGACTCGATGTCCCCGACGGTCCCCCCGATTTCCACCAGACAGATATCGGCATCGCCCGCGCCGGCATGGATGGAGCGCTTGATCTCGTCGGTGATATGCGGAATGACCTGCACCGTGCCACCCAGATAATCGCCGCGGCGTTCCTTCTGGATCACCGTCTCGTAGATGCGACCGGTCGTGTAGTTGCTGTGCCGGCCCGTGGTGGTGTGCACGAAGCGTTCGTAATGGCCGAGGTCAAGGTCGGTTTCGGTACCGTCCTCGGTGACGAAAACTTCTCCATGCTGGAATGGGCTCATGGTGCCCGGATCCACGTTGATGTAGGGATCGAGCTTGATCATGGCCACTTTGAGCCCACGGGCTTCCAGGATAGCTCCCAGGGAAGCCGAGGCAATGCCTTTACCCAGAGAAGAAACAACCCCACCGGTCACGAAGATGAATCGCGTCATGCCGCTTCCATTGCTTTAATAAGATTGAGATGGAGGCGGATGATGGTTCAGGCCCCCCAAAGATGGGGCTTTAGCCTAGCACATCACCCCAATGCGGACAACGAAATCCGGCCAGTGCGCGGCTACGATTCAGTCTCGCCGACGTTGCCAGCCCCACGACAAGGCACAAACTTTTGATCTTTCATGACACGAAGGCGGCAGATCCGCTTCGGAATCGGCAGAGGCGCCTCGAACAACCGCGGACGTCGAGTTGCGGATCAGCATCTTACTTAGGTGGGTGGGCATGCTGACGCGCCCGGTCAAGGACAATAGAGAGCGCACGGCAATCCACAAGATGGGCTGCCGTGCGCTCACGTCGAAGACGCCGAGATCAACGCGAAGCGGCCACGGTCGGCCACTTCGCGTCGGGTCGCCCCAGATCAGGGCGCTGTGGAAATGGAAACCGGCGGAACCAAGGGACCGACAAAAGGAATGGCCTGCAGTGCCATGGTCGCAGCCGACAAGCCCATATTGGCCCGATCCAAGCCGGCTGAGCGCGCCGAACTCACCTTTGCGGGATATCCCGACGCGTAGGTGCTCACCAAGTCGCGACCGTAGTCGACCACAAAACTCGGAGCCTTGCTCGAAAACACTTCATAGGCAAATGGCGCTGTATATTGACTCAGTCCAACATTCAGAAAATAGGCTTGCCCCGACACGTCACGAAGATCTTGATCGGAAAGATCGCTCATGCCCGCAGAAACGGTCATCGAGAAACCTGCAAGAGCAACGCCGGCAAACGCCATTTTGATGTACTTTTTCATTATATGGTCCCCTAGTGAAAAATATGAACGTTTTAATCGAAAGGCGGAATCCGATTGGATGCCACCGGGTAAACAGATCAGAAGTCAATCGAAAGAAAACATAACCAACATGAGAACAAAATCAAAAAGTGAATTTTCATGAACAGTTGCGAAAAGATAGACGACTCGAAAAAGGCCGGAAAATCCGGCCTTCCAGGCCGATGAAATCAAGGCGCGGTGATGCTCACATTCGGTACGAACGGGCCAATCAACGGCTTGGACTGCAGAATACCGGAAGCGGCCGCCAACCCCCCGTTCACATCCGTCAGAAAGCCACTGCGGGTTGCTGCCACATTCGAAGGGTAGTTCGGCGCCCAAATTGCAACCAGATCAGAAATACTTGACGCGGTCACAGGTGCCTTGCTGGAGAAGACTTGATACGCAAACGGCACCGTGTAGGTATCCGTTACTGAACCGGCGACCGTTACCGTGTAGCCTGGAATCGACTGCCCGGTCACATCGCGCATCTGAACATCCGTCAGATTGGACATTTGCGCACTGACGGGAAGAGAAGTGATAGCCAGTGCGGCGAGCGAACCCAACAACACAACCTTTTTCATGAATCCGTCCTCCAGGATTTGATATGCTCATAAGCCATGACAGCTTTCTGAAAAGCTTGTTTGCTGTCACCGTGAAACAACAGAGCAATTCATGGGCCAATTGTGACAAGCCATGAAAAACCAGAGTTTGGACAGAAGAAAATGATTTTCGCCCGCTCTCGAAAATGACAAAAAAAAGCAGATTCTGCCCGATCAGGTCAGAATCCGCATCGAAAAAGCTTTACTCACTCAGATGACGATAGATCAGGCACTCATGTTCTGCGAATTGATCGCGTCGAACTGAACAAGCGGAATCTCACCCGGTGCGTCTTGCGCCAGCATGTGTGAAGTGGCGGGAATCTCCAGTACCTGGATGCGTGTTCCGGCCTGATGAGCACTTCGTGCCATGTCACGTCGGCTGAGGATGAAATCCATCTCGGCAATGAGAATCCACATACGTGCGTTCGGAAGAATGTCATACGCGGCCGTTGATCGGGATGCCATCCAGGACTCGATATTCCGCACATTCGTCACAATTGTTCTGGCCCGCTTGGCGTTGAACCATAACCGCGAAGCCAGTTCGAGCTTCTGGCCACTCGGTGGGCCGAAAACCAGCCGGCCCAGCAGCCGCATCGGCAAGCGCCTGAGCAATGGCATCAGTGCCGGGAGAAGCCACAGACCGATCGGCGTCGCCGCGAGCGCGAGACTCGGGTGGATACGTCCTTGGGGCAATACCGGTGTTTCCAGAACATATTCGATATCGGATCCGAAGCGGCGATGCAGATGGGGGGCTTGCAAAGCGGCCTCGAGAACCACGGCTGCGCCGCGCGAGTGTCCATGTAAACGAACCTGAGGCGAACGGAGCAGATTTTCGAGAATGAGGTTCACAACGGCCGCGTCATGCTCGATCGTGCCGACCGCATACGGCAAGGGCTGATCCCAGCTGGCCTGCACGGCGCGCGCAGCGGCAGCTACCGTTAGGTCATGGTAATCGGCATTGTTAAGGTAGATGCAGTCGATTTGAGAATCGTCATAGAGGCCATCGAAATACCAGACCTCCTCGAGGAAGCCCGGCACGCAAATCACCGTTCCCCGAGGTTCGCCGCTCGCCCGCCGGACGAGCGCGTGACAGGCGCCGATACGGTAGATCTCACCGTCAAAATCCTTGGCATAAATCGGTTGCGTCGGCCGGTCCAGATAGCGGCGACGCAACACCAGCGTCAGCGCAACCAGACCGACAACCAGAAGCCATCCGTTCATATGGTTTTCCCGTTATCACGTTCCAAACCGCTTCCCGAAACGTCAATTGGTCTGGGTCCCACCGACGGTCAGCCCATCGATACGCAGTGTCGGCTGCCCTACACCGACGGGCACACTTTGCCCATCCTTGCCGCAGGTGCCGACTCCCTCGTCGAGTTGCAGATCGTGACCCAGCATGCTGACTCGCCTCAGCACTTCCGGACCATTACCGATCAATGTCGCGCCTTTGACAGGCCGACCGAGTCGGCCGTTTTCGATCCGATAGGCTTCACTGGCTGAGAAAACGAATTTTCCGGAGGTGATGTCAACCTGGCCTCCCCCGAAATTGACGGCATACACGCCGCTGGACACCGATCGGATGATCTCTTCGGGGTCGTGCGGACCGGGGAGCAAATAGGTATTCGTCATGCGGGGCATCGGCAAATGGCTATACGACTCCCTTCGACCGTTTCCGGTGGGGGCCATTCCCATCAACCGGGCATTTTGCTTGTCTTGAAGATAGCCTTGCAGACGGCCATTTTCGATCAGCACGGTCTGCTGACTGGGTGTGCCTTCGTCATCGACGGTGAGCGAGCCACGCCGATCCACGAGCGTGCCATCATCGACCACGGTGCACAGGGCGCTCGCCACCGTTTCGCCGAGGCGACCACTGAAGGCGGAGGTTCCCTTGCGGTTGAAGTCACCCTCCAGGCCATGGCCGATCGCTTCGTGTAGCAGGATGCCAGGCCAGCCCGGCCCCAACACAACGGTCATGACCCCGGCTGGTGCTGGTTCAGCCTCCAGGGCAACGAGCGCCTGACGTACCGCCTCGCGCGCATGATGACGGGCGGCGTCGCGGCCCTTCAGGATCTCGTATCCGAACCGCCCCCCGCCGCCCGAGCTGCCCCGCTCGCGGCGGCCGTCCTTTTCCACGATCACTGACACATTGATCCGTACCAGCGGCCGGACATCGGCAGCCAGCGTCCCATCGGTGGCTGCCACCAGCATGAGCTCCTCCACTGCAGCCAGGCTGACCATCACCTGACGAACCCGCTGCTCACGCCGCGCCTCGGCCTCCGCCGCCTGCAAGAGCGCGAGCTTATCCGCCACGGCCACACCACCCAATGGGTCCCGATCATCGTAACGCCGCATCACAGACGGTTCCCGAAACGACACACCGCTCACCTTCGCGGTGCGATTCTGGCCTTGTCGAAGAATGGCCCGAGCCGCTTGTGCCGCTTCGCGCAGCGCCTGGGGATTGAGTTCGTCCGAGTAGGCGAATCCCGTCTTTTCGCCGGACAGAACGCGCACGCCCACACCCTGCTCGAGGGAAAAATCGCCCTCCTTGATGCGCCCGTCCTCCAGGCTGAACGACTCCGAACGCACCTGCTGGAAGTACAGATCCCCGCCATCGGCGCCCGATCCGCTCAATTCGTGCAACGCCCCGAGCAGGATGCCGTCATTGAGCCCCCCGGGCGTCAGCAGTCGCTCACGCACCCGGTCCAGAACGGGGACTGGATCAGTCATTTCCCTCATGACAGCACAACTCCGAAGCGCCGGTGAGACAAGGCGGGGAACGCCGTCCGCAAATCGTGAACACGTCGCGTATCGATATCGCCTAGGACGATCCCCGATCCTCGTGGCAAGACGTTGATGACCGCGCCCCAAGGATCGACCAGCAGGCTATGACCAAAGGTTTCGCGACCGTTCGCATGGTACCCGCCCTGAGCTGCCGCCACACCGTACATGAGATTTTCCACGGCCCGGGTCCGCAACAGGAGGTCCCAGTGGGCCTGACCGGTGCGGGCGGTAAATGCTGCCGGCAAGGCAAACCATTGCGCGCCCGCGTCGACCATTCCCCTGAACAGTTCGGGAAACCGCAGGTCATAGCACACGGCCAAGCCCATCCGGCCCGCTGGGGTATCCACCACGACGATCCGATCACCAGGCACCTGGGTAGACGATTCACAATAGGCTTCGCCGCCAACCGGCAGCCGGACATCGAACAGGTGGATCTTGTCGAAGCGGGCAGCCTGCTGACCCCGATCATCGAAAACAAGGCAGGCCGGGGAGACTTTCGCCTGCCCTTCAAGACGCAGCGGGATGGTGCCGGCAACGATCCACAGCCGCTCGCGCTGTGCAATACGCGCGAGCTGATCCTGGATCATGCCGGCCCCAGGGACCTCAGCGATCTCGAGCTTATCGTGCTCGGTCAGCCCCATGCAGGCGAAATGCTCAGGCAAAACCGCAATGCGGGCACCGGCCTGGGCCGCCTGCACCAACCACCGTTCCGCTTCAATCAGATTTGCAGCAACCTGCGGTCCGGAAGCCATCTGGATGGCCGCCACCTTCACCATACGCGTATCCTCCTAACAGAGCGGACGATAAAGCGCATCTGCCACCCTGTCCAGCCAAGGGGAGCTTGGCTCAAGGCTGGCCGGTTTCGGGCAAGTTGAAAGGACCTTGCTCCCGTTCCAACGTCGCAGAATCAAAGTCGCCCTCAAATCGATATCGGATCTGCACGAGCCGGCTCACGGGCCGGCGCCACAATTCCCGCCCCATGAAAACCACTGCCCCGGCAACCGGACCGCCCGCAACGGTGGCAGCCAATGCCAGACCGGCCGAGAGACTCGGAACCACCACGACCTCCTGGTCAAAACGCCGCCGGATTAGATCGCTGGTTCCACTCATCCGAACATCCGCCGCCGACCCTTTGAGTTCCAAGCGGCGCGTTTCCACCACCCCTTTTTCCAGATGAAGATCACCGCGTATTTCGTCAAACGGCAAGCTGGGTCGAAACACACCGGAAAAGTCCCGAGTGAGCCGTCGGGGGAGATCGTACAGACCCGTCAGACTCATCAGAATCCCGGTGGTTGGACGGGTCTCACGGAAATAGATGGCGCCTTCCTTGGCTTCGAACTGAAAGTCCCCGAGAGCTTGTGTCGGGCTCATCTCCCACGGGGCTCCCATCCAGGTCAGATTGGCATCGAGCCGAGCACTCTGGGCTTCCATGGCATCCGGATATCCAAACCGCCGGGCCAAGGTCGGCAGATCAGCGCTCTCCACCCGGAAACGGAGGCTGGACTGGACACCCGATGCCCGTTGACTCCAGGCTCCCGAGCCACTGATCCGGACCGCGCTGCCGTCGAGGCCCCATCGCGGAACCGTGAGACCATCTGGCCCCGGCTGCAGTTGCATATCGGCACGACCCAGGTCACTACCGTGGTAGCGCAGCCGCGCGATCCGGATCTCCATTGCCGGCAGTTTCCGTGGATCCACGGTCGACCGCGTGGGCACGGCGCGGGCCTGTGGCGACGCCGCACCCGCCCCACCGAATGCATCGAGATCGAACCACTTCAAATCCACCCGCACGGCATTGTCACCGAGGGCGGGGCGAAAAACGCCATCGAGCGCCGGAGACTGCACGTGCAAGCTGGGCGTCTGTCCGTCCCCCCGATTCAATGCGACGCGGACATCAGACTGCTGCAGTGCCCCCCATTGGGCCACGCCGAACGCCACATCCAACCCACCAAGCCATGCGGGCAAAGCCCAGGACTGCTTCACGGTGACCTTTCGAGGTGCCCATACGGATTGCCATGCTGCAAGATCCTGAAATGACACACGATCGAGCTTCCCCCGGATCCACAGTCCCGATCGGTCGGGCAAGCGGCGCACAGGCTGGTTCAGGCCGATCAACCCCCGATCGAACTCCCATCCACTATCCCGCTTTACCAGACGGAGCGTACCCTGCAACAGTCCGCCAGCCTGATCAAACTGGATCAGATGCTGTGCACCATCCCCACTCCCCTCGACCACCAAGGCCCGTTCCATCGCGGAGCCCTTGGCCAACGGTGGCGGCCAATCGAGCGTCATTCCGTCCAGCGAACTACGCCCCGACCACTGCAACCGCCCGCCGGGACGCACGTCGAGACGCGCATCGAATGTGGTAACGCCCTGGATGGTTCGGGGATCCACCACTGTCAACTGGCGCCTCAACACCGACGCCGGCAGCCTCCCCCCGAGCTGGATCCGCGTGGCGTGAAAGCCGCTGCTGCTCAGGCGTTCATCCAAGGCACTGACCCGCAGATTCACCGGCTCGCCATCCAATAGCGCCTGGATGTTGGTTGCCTCCAACCGATCCTCGCGAAAGCGCAGGCTGCCCCGGATATTGCTCAGGCCGACACGCCACTCGGGTTTCTCAAGCCGGGCGCCGTCCCAACGAACCAACCCGGATACCTGGGTCTCACGGATGTTTCGCAGCGGCAGACGCAGGGATAGCGCCAGATGGACAGGTCCCTGTCCCCGTGCCCCTTCCAGCAACACCTTGACGGACCGGCCTGGAGGGGCATGGGAAAGATAATCCAACGCGGCCTGGTGATCACCCACGCCTTCCCCATTCGCGATCAAAAGTGGCTCCCGGTAATCCGCCATTTCCAATCGGCTTCGAGTCAGCGTCAGGCCGTGACTGCGCGCTGATTGCACCGTGACCTCGAAACCCGAACCGGTAAAACCAAGGTCAGCCGAAACCGCTTCAAAGGCCGGCCAGTCGGGATTGAACCGCACCACGCCCTCCTCAACGTGTGCTTTGACCTCGAAGATCCCACCCCCATCACGGAACGGAAAACGCTCCAGATCGCCCCGGAGTCGCAATCGGCCATCCCGGATGTGGCCGTCGAGAATGGCGCTTCGCAGCCAGCGCGCGGTAGCCGGCGGCAGGAAACGGCGCGGCAGATAGCGATCCAGCGCGGCGGCGTTGCCTTTCTGGAAATCCACCTGCAAATCAATCGCGGGCCGCTGTCCGTTCCGCCAGGCGAGCGCCAGCGTCCCCTGGGCTGCCAAGTCCGGATGCTCGAGCCGCATTTCAGGTGACCAGAGCTTCCAGAGCCGGCCATCGCGCTCCCATCGCAGTTCCGACTCGAGTTTTCCCTTCGGCCAGGTTTTGGTGAACAGATCGGGATACTGGAAACCGACTGCGTCGCCAGCAACACGCAGCCACCCACCGTCCTGATCCGCCCGTAGCGAGCCGGTCAAGCCGGACATGCCCGGAATCACCCCCAGCGCAGACCACCCCAGATTCTCGAAGCGCCCTGCCAGGTGGGTTTCGTTCCACGTTCCATCCGCCTCACGCTGGACAGCGAATGCCAGATCACGGAGATCTCCCGTGACCGGATTCTGGCTCCACGCCGTCAGCTGCTCACCACTCAGCTCCTGACGCCAGATCAGAGGAAGCGCCATCCAGAGTCGCTGCGCGTCCTGCAGGCGCAAAGTCGACAGACTGCCGGACACGGCCATCTGCCCGGCAGCCTCCGGGCGCTGCACCACCAGCGTCCCTTGTACGGCTGGCCAAGGTCGCCCGTCCAATGCCACTTGCACATCGACGAGATTGAGCGCCCAATCCTGCACGGTGCCGCGCCAGGTGAAGCGGCCAGCCAGCCGATCCAGATGGCTGCGGTCATGGTGATCGGTCTCTGGGAGAATCAAATCCCGCACATCGGCGAGCAGCTCGAACCGGCTTTCCCCTGCGGGGTCCCAATGCCCCGTAAAGTCCAGACTCAGGCGCGAGCGGTGCAGATCCAACCAGCGCCCCAACCAGGGATCGAGATAGTCCTTGGGCAAAGCTTCCGTAAGCCCCGCTTCGATCCCGATGACCCACTTCTGCGGCTCCGCCAGTGGCCCCCGAGCATCGAGAACCAGCGAAAAATCACGTCCCAACATGGCTGCGGAATGGCTGGAGACGGACACGCGATGGACTTGCTCGTGACTGCTCAAGCGAAGATCGACGCCGCTGAAGCGCTGGATGGGTTCCTCGCGTCCTGCCATCACGAAAACGATGGTCGAGTCCCGAAGAGTGATCTCACCGAGCCGTTCAAGAACGGGGATCGCGGCCCTCCATGCTGGTCCGGCCTCCCCCGCCTCGCGATCCAGCACAATGCCTTGAATCAGCCATTGACCATTCTCGCGCCGCTCAATCCGCACATCTGCTTGGCGGATCTCCAACCGATTCGGCAGCTGGATACGCCCACTCACGAGATCCAGAAAGGAAAATCCGACCCGTACTTCCTCAAGCGCAATGGGCGCTTGCTGATCGATCGCCCGCACGGAGACACCGGACAAAGCCACCTCCGGGCCATGCCAAGTCCAATGGAGGGTCATCGTGTCGAGGGCGACCACTACCCCAAGACTCCGTTCCAACCACTCAACCACCTCCGGACGATGGTTTGGAACCTCACGCTGCAGCCACAGAGCCCCGGCAGCCAATGCAAGCACGGCGAGAAGCAGTACGCCGCACAGGGCCATGCCTCCTCGCCATAATCCGCGTCCTGCCAATCTCATCACGCGCCTCGCAAACGGTTGCGGCTAGAGCATCACCACATCGAACTGTTCGTTGTGGTACACACTCTGCCGCTGCAAGCGAATGGGCCGCCCCACGTGCTGCTCGAGTTCGGCCAGATGGACAGTCTTGTCTTCAAGCAGGCGGTCGATCACAGCATCGGAAGCGAGCACCAGCAAATCGCGCGTATCGCATTGCCGCGCAGCGCGCTGCACCTCCCGCAGGATCTCGAAACAGACGGTTTCGATCGACTTGACGTAGCCTCGTCCATTGCACATGGGACAAGGGTCGCACAGAATGTGGCCGAGGCTCTCCCGAATCCGCTTGCGCGTCATTTCAACCAGACCAAGCGGCGAGACCGCTGAGATCTTGGTGCGTGCCGGATCGCGCTCCAGACACTTTTCCAGCGCCCGCACCACCTGGATCCGATGCTCGGGATCCTCCATATCGATGAAATCGATGATGATGATTCCGCCCAGATTACGGAGCCGGAGCTGCCGGGCGATCGCCTGAGTCGCATCCAGGTTGGTACGGAAAATCGTTTCCTCGAGATTGCGATAGCCCACATACCCGCCGGTGTTCACATCGATCGTCGTCATCGACTCGGTCTGGTCGATCACCAAGTAACCCCCGGATTTCAGAGGCACCTTGCGTTCCAGCGCACGTTGAATTTCATCCTCTACGGCATAGAGATCGAAGATGGGGCGTTCACTGGCGTAAAGGTTGATTTCGACGTTGTGGTCGGGAAAGAACGTTTCGGCGAAACGCAGGGCCTGTTCGTACATTTCAGGCGAATCGATTCGCACCCGCTCCACCTGCGTACCGCCCAGGTCGCGCAAGGTCCGCAACGCCAACGGCAGGTCGTCATGGATACGCTGACCCGCGGGGGTATCCGTCATGCGCTGCCCAATGGCCCGCCAGATGCGGTGAAGCATCGCCATGTCGCGTGCAATGGCTTCGTTGCTCGTCCCTTCACCTGCCGTGCGCACGATGTAGCCCCCGGGCAGTCCCTGGTCTCGCAGTTGGGTGACCAAGGCGCGCAAACGCCGACGTTCCGCCTCATCCTCAATCCGCGCCGATACGCCGATGTGGTCCAGTCCCGGCAGAAACACCAGAAAACGTGACGGAATGCTAATCTGCGTCGACAAGCGCGCGCCCTTGCTACCCAGCGCATCCTTGATCACCTGCACCAAAATCTCGCTGCCTTCTTGCAACAAAGACTCGATTTTTTCCAGTTTCCCGGTAACCTGCGGGCCTTCACCGTCGGTTTCGAGATCCGCCGATTCAGAACCACCCAGTCGCGCCTCACGCATGTCGGCCACGTGCAAAAACGCGCTGCGCTCCAGTCCGATATCGACGAAAGCCGCCTGCATGCCTGGCAACACCCGCAGCACCCGGCCCTTGTAAAGGCTCCCCACGATACCCAGATGTGTGGCCCGTTCGATCAGGATTTCCTGCAGTACACCGTTCTCCAGCAGGGCGACGCGGGTTTCCTCCGGCGTGACATTGATGAGAATCTCTTCGTTCATGATCATCGACTTGTTGCCGTTTTGGCGCCAACCTCAAGCGGATGGACCCAAGGAAAAACCGGTACAGAGAAGGACTGCAGCAAGAGGGCTGTTTCCCGCAAGGGCAATCCCATGATGCCGGAGTGACTGCCCCGAATCCGGCTGATGAATACCGCGCCCAACCCCTGAACGGCGTAACCACCTGCCTTGTCAGCTGGCTCTCCGGTGTCCCAGTAAGCCGCGCGTTCGGCCGGGCTCATCTCGGCCATGGTGACGCGGCTCTCGCTCACCACTACCCGGGCCTGATCTTGACGCACCACGGCCACGGCTGTCAGAACCCGGTGTTCGCGACCCGATAAGGCTGCCAACATGGCGAGTCCGTCTTCGCGATCGGCAGGTTTCCCGAAGATCCGCCGACCCAGCACAACTGCGGTATCCGCGCCCAGAACCGGCAACGTCCCTACACCGGGCTGGCGACAACCGGCGTGTGCCTTGGCCAGCGCCAACCGCCGAACATAGGCCAAGGGCATTTCCCCGGCCTTGGCCGTTTCATCGACTGAAATACGGACGCATTGGTAGGAGACTCGCAATAAGGCCAAAAGGTCCCGTCGCCGCGGTGATGTCGACGCGAGGTAGAGATGAGGCTGGTTCATGCTGGCCGGGTCATCCGTTGACACGGGGAATATCCTAATGATCAGTCGCGGTGGTAGGGATGACCCTTCAATAGGCTGTGCGCCCGATAAAGCGCCTCAGCGACGACGACCCGGGCCAAGCCATGTGGCAAAGTGAGTGCCGAGAGCGACCATTGTTCGCGCGCGTGCGCTTTGCAAGCCGCTGAAAGGCCGTCCGGGCCACCCATCAACAGCGCGACGTCCTGGCCGGAATTCATCCAGCCCTCGAGGCGTCTCGCCAATTCGCGACTGGTCCACGCCGTGCCCCGTTCATCGAGCGCGACGACCCAGGCGTGCGACGGAATGGCCTTGATCATCCGTTCCGATTCGACGGCCAAGGCGTGCTGAGGATCGCGCCCCTTGCCCCGTGGCCCCAACGCCAGTTCGGTGAGTTCGAGCCGGCACTCCCCAGGGAAGCGCCGACTATATTCGCAAAAGGCCGTGTTGACCCACTCGGGCTGACGCGGGCCCACGGCGATCAGACGCAACTGCACCGGAACCGCTCAACCCTCGACCGACGCGGAACGAGGCGCGACATCCCAGAGCTTTTCGAGATTGTAAAAATCCCGCACTTCCGGCCGCATGACATGCACGATGACATCGCCGAGGTCGACCAGCACCCAGTCCCCGGTCTGCTCGCCCTCCACACCCAGCGGGCGGATTCCCGCCTCACGGGCCCGCTGCAATACATTGTCGGCCAGCGATTGGACATGCCGCTGGGACGTGCCGCTGGCAATGACGATGCTGTCGGCAATGCTGGTCAATCGGCGCACATCCAGCGCCACCACATCGACGGCTTTGATTTCGTCCAGCGCATCGATCGTCAGGGTTTGAAGTTGCTCACTATCCATGAAATTGATACCAATGTTCCTCGTCGATCATGCGCCATACTGCGTCGGGGACGAGGTAGCGCGGACTCTGTCCCTGGTTGATGAGTTGCCGCAACCGGGTAGCGGAAATCTCCAAGGCCGTCACGCGATGAAAATAAACGCCCCCGGCCGGCGTGGCTTGCAGTTGTTCCGGATTCATGAAGACGCTGCCGCGCCACCAGGCGCCTTCCGGCCGCTGGGCACCACCCGGGCGACTCGCGACCACCACGTGGGTCAGCTCGGCCAACGCTTCCCAACGGTGCCATGAAGGCAAGAGCGAAAACGCATCCATTCCCAGAATGAGACACAAAGGCTGTTCGGTGCCCACCTCCCCGCGCAGGTCGATCAACGTATCCACCATATAGGAAGGCCCGGGCCGCTCCAGCTCCCGGAGGTCGAGCGTGAATCCTGGCTGATCGGCGATCGCTGCTCGCAGCAAGCGTACGCGCGCATGCGCGTCGAGTGCCGGATCGGAGCGATGCGGCGGGCTCGCCGCTGGAATGAAACGCACCTCCTGGAAAGCCAGTGCCTCCATGACCTCCAGCGCAATGCGCATATGCCCCAAGTGAACCGGATCGAATGTTCCACCCAGAAGACCGATCGGTGCCATCATGCGGATTCAGGTCCGGATGTGACCATCGCCCAACACCACCCATTTGAGCGAGGTCAGCCCCTCGAGACCCACCGGACCACGCGCATGGAACTTGTCGGTACTGATGCCGATCTCCGCGCCGAGACCGTATTCATAGCCGTCGGCGAATCGGGTCGAGGCATTGACCATAACCGAACTGGCATCCACCTCGCGCACAAAGCGCTGGGCGCGGCTGTAGTCCTGTGTGACGATGGCGTCGGTGTGACCCGATCCGTAGCTGTTGATGTGGTCGATGGCCGCATCAAGTCCGTCGACGACGCGCACCGCCAAAATGGGTGCCAGATACTCGGCAGTCCAATCCATCTCGGTCGCGGCCTCCATGCCGGGCACCAGCGCACAGGCCCGCGAACATCCCCGCAAGACCACACCGGCCTGCTCGAAGCGGCGGCCCAGTTCGGGCAACAGCCGATCAGCGACGGCGGCATCCACCAGCAGCGTTTCCATGGTGTTGCAGGTCCCATAGCGCTGCGTCTTGGCGTTGATGGCGATGCGCATCGCCTTATCGGGATCGGCCGCCCCATCGAGATAGACATGACAGACCCCGTCCAGGTGCTTGATCACGGGCACCCGCGCCTCGCCGGCGATCCGCTCGATGAGGCCGCGACCGCCGCGCGGTACGATCACGTCCACCCACTCGGGCATGGTGATGAGATGGCCCACCGCCGTGCGATCGGTAGTCTCGATCACCTGTGCCGCCGTCTCGGGCAAGCCGGACTGAACCAGAGCCGCGCGCAGGCAACCGGCAATAGCCTGGTTGGAACGCCATGCCTCGGACCCGCCGCGCAGGATGACGGCATTGCCCGATTTCAGGCACAAGGCAGCGGCATCGGCGGTTACATTGGGCCGGGACTCATAGATGATCCCGACAACGCCCAAGGGGACGCGCATCCGGCCCACCTGAATTCCCGACGGTTGCATCTTGAGGTCGGTAATTTCGCCCACAGGATCGGGCAACGCCGCGATCTGTCGGACCCCATCGGCCATGGCATCGATCCCTGCATCGGTCAGCGTCAACCGATCCAGCAAGGCCGAGTCCAGTCCCGCGGCCCGGGCATGCTCAAGATCCTCCCGATTGGCATCCAGCAGCCGAACCCGGTCGCGCGCCATTGCATCGGCCAGCGCCTGAAGCACTGCGTTCTTCACCGCGGTGCTGGCTCGGGCCAACTCACGACTGGCTCGCCGTGCGTTGCGACCCACGGTTTGCATGTAAGCGCTGAGATCAGGTTCTTTCGGATAGGCACTCATGATCACTGTCCTGCTGCGGCTTCCAGCCTCTCGGGGCGGTAAGGCCGGGCGATGCTATGCGTCCAGTCTACCAATTCTGTCCACAATGCGCCGGGAATCAGTCCCTTTGCGAGCAGATCGAGGCGCACGCCGCCGACCAGCAGCTGCCGCCAGTGATCGCGTGGCGCCCGTCGCCGCGCCTGTTCCAGGGCACGGCGACGCTGCGGCGGCAAGCCGCCCGGCAATGCGCCATCCTTACTCAAGCCAGCGAGCAACCGCAACTCGCGCATCAGTGCCCACAGCAACAAGGGCGCTTCCAGCCCTTCCTCGCGCAAGCCGAACAGGATACGACGGGCACGCAGTGCATTCCCGGCCACCGCCGCCTCGGCCAATGTCTGCACGTCAAATCGCGCCTGATGTCCCACGGTCGCCAGCACCGTTGCCTCGTCGACCTGATCGCCCCCCGCCAGAAGGGCCACCTGGGCCAATGCCTGATGCGTTGCGAGCAGGTTACCCTCGGTTCGGTCGACCAACAGATCCAAGGCCTCGGGTTCGATGCGCAGCCGAAGCCGGCCCAGGCGGCTCCGAATCCAGGTCGGCAATTCGGTGGCACTCACCGGCCAGACCTGAACCGCGACTCCGGCCCGTTCCAGCGCCTGATACCACTTGCTGCCTCGGGCCGAGGCATCCAGCATGCCGCACAGCACCAAGAGTACGACATCGGGTGCGGGGTCGGTGGCATAGGTCTGCAGGTATCGGGCCCCGATCTCACCGGGCTTACCGCCGGGAACACGCAGTTCGACCAAGCGACGATCCCCAAACAGGGAACCCGAAGCCAATTCACTCGCCAAGGCCGACCAGTCGAATCCGGGCTCGGCGAACATCACTCGACGCTCATTGAATCCGGCTTGGCGCGCAGCGGCACGAACCGTATCGGCCGCTTCTTCCACCAGCAAGGGCTCATCGCCGCCCACCAGATAAATCGGCGCCATAGCCTGCTCCAGAGCGGCTGAGAGTTTTTCCGGAGACAGTTTCAAGCGTTTTCCGCCTGGATCGACAGCTGACGCAGGATCTCGCGAGCCACCTCGCGGCGTAGCGCATCGGTGATCTCAAGCGCGCGTTGCTCGTCAGTCAAGGGGTCGCCTTCGGCTTCGCTCGTCAGATAGTCGCGGCGGCGCTGCACCGTCCGCGTCGGCTGAAGAGGTTTTCCGTCGTGCAATACATCGTATTCCGCTCGCATGATGACCGCATAATCGCGCCCCTTCCCGGTGCGGTCGACCGCCAGAAGCTGTCGCTCGATGCGGTCCCGCCGGACCACGATCACCGTCTTCGCCTGACGGGCGGTATCAGCCTGAACCACGCCGGCGAATCGCAACTGGTCGCGCAGTTCGTAACCCAATCGGGAACCGCTGCCACTGTCCTGAACATAGACCGGACTGAATCCAGCCGGCACGCGGAACGTCCCTTGCAGCTGCCAGCCGCAAGCCGTCAACGCCAGCAGCGCAGCAGCGCCCATCAGGATCAACTCGCTCCACCGCACGACCCTGCGCAAACGCCCCCGCACCGGGTCAGACGACCACATTGACCAACTTCCCGGGCACTACGATCAACTTGCGCACCTCAGCACCTTCCAGAAAACGCTGCACATTCGGTTCGGCCAAGGCGACTTGCCCGACCGTTTCACGATCGGCATCCACCGGCACCCGGATCTGACCACGACGTTTGCCATTGACCTGCACCACGATCTCCAACTCGTCGCGCTCCAGTGCTGCTGGATCGGCTTCGGGCCAGACCGCGTCCATTACCAGACCGGGCTGACCCAGCGCTTCCCACAGACCCTGCGCGATATGGGGCACCATCGGTGCGAGCGCACACACCGACAGCAGCATGGCCTCCCGCGCAACGGCACGCCCCGCCGGGCTGTCGTCGGTCCAGCGACCCAAGGCATTACTCAGCTCCATGACCGCGGCGATGGCCGTATTGAAGGTCTGCCGCCGGCCGATGTCGTCGCCCACTTTCGCAATCATCTGGTGCGCCTGGCGGCGCAGGTCGCGCTGGGCTTCATTCAGCGCCGCAGGTTCGACTGCGCCTGGGGCGGGCAGTTCGGCCTCGGCCATTACCAGACGCCACAAGCGCTTGAGAAAACGCGACGCGCCTTCCACGCCGGCATCCGACCACTCCAAGCTCTGATCGGGCGGCGCGGCGAAGAGGATAAAGAGACGAATGGTATCGGCACCATACCGATCGATCAGCCCCTGCGGATCGACGCCGTTGTTCTTGGACTTGGACATCTTCTCCATGCCGCCGATCTCGACCAGCTGGCCATCGGCCTTGAGCGTCGCGGCAACCATGCGGCCCTTATCGTCGCGCTGGACATCAACATCGGCCGGATTGATCCAGTCCTTCTTTCCGTCGGGCTGCTGACGGTAGAAAGTGTCGGCCACGACCATGCCCTGCGTGAGCAGGCGGGTGAACGGCTCGTCGCCCGAGACCAAGCCCTCGTCGCGCATCAGCTTGTGGAAAAAGCGCGCATAGAGCAGGTGCAGGATGGCGTGCTCGATGCCACCCACATACTGATCCACCGGCAGCCAGTAGCGTGCCGCATCGGGCTCGACCATGGCGCTGGCCGACTGTGGCGAGGCGTAACGGGCGTAGTACCAAGACGATTCCACGAAGGTGTCCATGGTATCCGTTTCACGCCGCGCGTCGGCACCGCATTGCGGGCACGTGCACGCGTGGAACGCAGGCATTCTTGCGAGCGGGTTTCCTGCACCGTCCGGCACCACATTCTCCGGCAGCACCACGGGGAGATCCGCTTCCGGCACCGGCACGTCACCACAGTTCGCGCAGTGGATGATGGGGATTGGACAACCCCAGTAACGCTGGCGCGAGATCCCCCAGTCACGCAGGCGGAATTGGGTCTTGCGAGCGCCGTGCTGTGTGCGCTCCAGGTCGGCAACGATGGCATCAAAGGCTTGCTGAAAGGTCTTGCCATCATAAGGACCTGAGTTACACGTCACCAAGCCTTCCTTCGCTGCATACCATTCCTTCCACACGCTCGAACTGAAATCGTTGTCTGTGTCGGCCGGCTGGTAGACCTGGATAATCGGCAACGCGTAAGTTCGGGCGAACTCGAAATCTCGTTCGTCGTGCGCTGGCACGGCCATCACGGCGCCTTCGCCGTAGCCCCACAATACATAGTTGGCGACGAACACGGGCAGGCGGTTCCCGGTGAGCGGATGGACGACGAACTGGCCGGTCGGCATGCCTCTCTTTTCTGCCGTGGCCATGTCGGCCTCGGCCACCGAACCGGCTTTGCATTCGGCGATGAAGGCCGCGAGCTCGGGGTTCTGCTGAGCGGCGCGGGTCGCCAACGGGTGTTCGGCAGCCACCGCGACATAGGCCGCGCCCATCAAGGTATCGGGACGGGTGGAATAGACGCAAAGCTGACCGCTCTCGCCGATGCTGGCTTCGTCGTAGTCGAACACGATATCCGCGCCGAAACTCTTGCCGATCCAGTTGCGCTGCATGGTGCGCACCTGCTCAGGCCAGGCTTCAAGTTGATCGAGATCGCTGAGAAGTTCCTCGGCATACTTCGTGATCGCGAAGTAGTACATGGGAATTTCGCGCTTTTCGACGAGCGCGCCCGAACGCCAGCCGCGCCCATCGATCACCTGTTCGTTGGCCAGTACGGTCTGATCCACCGGATCCCAGTTCACCACGCCCGATTTCTTATAGATCACACCCTTTTTGAAGAGCTTGATGAACAGCCACTGTTCCCAGCGGTAATACGCCGGATCGCAGGTCGCAATCTCGCGTTCCCAGTCATAGGCAAAGCCCAGCCGCGCCAGTTGATGCCGCATCTGCGTGATGTTCTCGCGCGTCCACCGCGCGGGCGGCAAGCCGTTCTTGATTGCGGCGTTTTCCGCCGGCAGGCCAAACGCATCCCATCCCATCGGTTGCAGCACGTTCCTGCCGCGCATGCGTTGAAATCGGGCAATGACATCCCCGATGGTGTAGTTGCGCACATGCCCCATGTGCAGCCGTCCGGAAGGATAGGGAAACATCGCGAGGCAATAGAATGCCGCTCTGCCAGGCTCTTCACGAACCCGAAATGCCCCGCCGGCCGCCCAGACGTCCTGGACGCGCGCTTCCAATTCTTGCGGCTGATAATCCGCCATTAGTGCTCCGACTCGTGGATATTCAGATCAACATTGGAGAATAGCCCAAGGACTGGAACCCCCTCAACCAAAGCAGATTCATCCTGGGATACAATGAAGCGTTTGAACCGATGCGCATACCAGCGCGGCCACGCTCGCCCTGCGGCCGATGCAAGACCATGGATGCAAAGTGGGGCAAGCAGCCGGAGAACGCCAAAAGAGACCGTATTTTCGAGGCTTGGGATTCCTTGAGCGAGCGCGCAAGCCGTGCCCCCATCAGCTCAACCGGCGACCGGAGCAGCCGGGCGCGACGCGTTTTCATGGACTCATCCGACCCGTATTCCATTGGAGCCAACATTGAAAACCTGTTTTCCGTCTTCTGCCGCCCCTCATCGCTCTTCCATCTCTCGGGTGCGCGCATGAATCATTTACGTTTCCACGGGCATGCCACCCGATCCGGGAAGCTACGCTGGTCGGTCAGGCTTCTGGGCGTGATCGGCTTGATGCTGAACGGGTTTGCCATGGCGGAATATCGCAGCTATCCGCTCCCGGCCCCACAGAACGCGGTCGTCGGGCAACTGCTTCAGTATCCCGCCCAGCATGAAGACACACTACTGGACATTGCCCGACGCTTCAGTCTCGGCCATGACGAAATCATCCAAGCCAATCCACAGGTCGACAAATGGCTGCCCGGGGCCGGTACCCCCGTCCTGCTGCCGACGCAGTTCATCCTGCCACGCGGACCGCGCGAAGGCATCATCCTCAATGTTCCGGAGATGCGACTCTATTATTTCCCGCCCGCTTCGAAAGCCTTGGGGCGCCAGGTCATCACCTACCCGGTCAGCATCGGTCGAATGGATTGGAATACCCCTCTCGGCATGACCCGCGTGGTGCGCAAGGACAAAGATCCGGCTTGGTACCCACCTGCTTCGATCAAGAAGGAACATGCCGAGCGGGGCGACATCCTGCCCGATATCGTCCCGCCTGGACCCGACAATCCTTTAGGTCAGCATGCCATGCGCCTGGGCTTCAGCGGCTATCTGATCCATGGCACGAACAATCCCTGGGGCATTGGAATGCGGGTAACACATGGTTGTGTCCGCATGTACCCCGAGGATGTCGCGCAGCTGTTCAAGTGGGTCGATGTCGGAACCTCGGTCGAGATTCTCAATGACCCGGTGAAGGTGGGATGGCTGGACGGTGCCCTTTACTTGGAAGTTCATGAGCCCCTGGAAGAAACCAACGCCAATGCAGACCGCCTCTATGAAATGGCGATGCAAGCCATTCTGTCGACAGTCGGTAACCAGCCGGTTCGCATCAGTTGGGCCTTGGTTCGGGACATGGCCGGCTTTCCAGACGGCGTGCCGAGGGTCATCTCCATCGAAAACACATCGGGCCCGGCGCAGCAAGTGACACCAGCTCCGCAAGCCCGCGGAGATACAACGCTTGCACATCAAGACTGAACTCGACTGACGAACCCACACCCCATCATTGAAACCCGCGTCCGACTTCTCATCTGGACGCGGTGCCGGAAAAATCCATAAAAAAACCGCCGGGCTTGCCGGCGGTTCTTGAAGGCTTCAGATCTTCCGTATCGGGAAGATGCGCAGCACTTACTTATACATGGACTTCTTGAACATCCGGTTCAGCTTCTCATCGGTGGCTTCAGCCGTGCTCTTGGCATCAGCAGCCATGGCCTTGGCTTCCGCAGCAGAACGGGCCGCAGCAGCAGCGTCGCGCTTGGCGGATTCAGCAGCGGCAGCGGCAGCCTGCGCATCTGCAGCGATGCTGTCCAACTTGGCATTCATCGCTTCTTTTTCTTTAGTGCTCGAGCAGCCAACCAGACCACCACCCAGCGCCACGGCCACGATCAAGGGAGCTGCAACTTTCTTCGCCAGCATAAAAAATTCTCCTGAATAAATCCAAACGGGTTCATGAAAACAGGATTACGCGCATCGAACATTTGGGAAACCCCCAAGTCCGTCGCCGACGGCGACCGTCAATCCGTCGCCCAGCGCGTGCACAGTGTCGGGCTTTCACCACGGTTTTTCAAGCGTTCAACGTGTGTTTCTTGATCGAGTTCAGACAAGCCACGGGCTTACTGGATCACGACACGATCGCCCACCCGGACCAGATTTTGAAGTTGCTCAATTTGCTCATTGGTCAGAGCGATACAGCCTTGGGTCCAATCGAATTGTTGATGAATGCGCAGATCACCACGCCCGACGCCATGGATGCCGATATGCCCACCCAAACGCGTGTTCTGAGGCGGCAGGATTCCTTGGAATGTTGCGTACTGCACCGCCCAAAACTCGTCGTCACTGATCTGCCCAGCCTCGTGCGCGGCTTTGGCATGGACGGGGTTCGGGTAACTCAGCCCGATGAAGATGTGAAAGCGATCGCTTTTGCGGACCTCGGTGATGCGGAATTCGCCAAGCGGTGTTTTGTGATCCCGGGTGACCTTGGATGGCGTCACCCCGCCCCGGCCTAGAGCGATCGCATTGAATGTCCAGACAGGCTCCTGATCGTGCATGACCGACAGCGCATGCGTCTGTGTATCGATCAACACCCACCGTGCTCGCGGTTGATCAGCGCATACCGATCCAGTCCATGTCATGGACACCAGAGACACCAGACAGACCAACACCCAGAATTTGACCCGCATCACCCATCACCCGTGAGATTTCTGGCATCGATTCTAAGTGATGCGGCGCAGCCAGACCATGGAGCCCGCCACGATGGGCGCTCCATAATCGATTGGGTACGGCGAGCAGCAGCCGAGATGACCGATCCCCTGCGCTCCGTTTTGACTGCGCACAGCGAGCGAAGGCAGGGCGATCAACGTGGGTAGCGCAAAACGCGCGGACTGCGACTGCACAATTCCAGAATCAGGGGAGAGATCACGGACACCGCGAGCCCCCTCACCGCAAAGCACTGCGGTGAAGGGGAATACACCGGTATGGATGAAGACTCAAGCCGATTCCGGATAAAGGATCGCAGCATCGTCCTGACGCGATCTGGCCTCCAAGGCCGGAATGCCGCTTTTCGCATTCGCTCGATCAGCCAATTCCCGCTCCTCTGGCGTGGCCCACTTCTCATCCCATTCGATGAGCTGGGGCGTCGAAAGCTTGTACCACAGGGGGGGAATGGTGCCTGCAAGAATCGTCACTAAATAGCCGAATCGCAGCCTGGGGGCATTGGGAATATTTTCGAGATTCCAGAATTCCACCGAACCATCCAGATGGTGATGGGTATGACGGGATCCTCCGGCCAATAGCCAGAAATCAAACCGGTTGGCGCAGTCCCATGCGTGATGCGGCTTAACATCCGAACCCGGAACGCGCGTAATGCCGTAGTGCTGTCCATAAGTGGCGAGCTTGTAGGCAAAGTGCGTCCACAAAGCAGCCAGCGAGAAGAACAGCAGGCCCATGAAGCCGGATACCCACGTCACAGCCAGGAACAACGCGGCTTCTGCAGCCCAGCCGTGCAATAGTCGGTTTTTCCATGAAAACTTACTCAGCCCAAGCCGCCGCATGCGATCCGTTTCGATATCCCACGCCATGCGATAGTCACGGGGCATGGTGCGTAGGAAATACCGGTACAGCGATTCCCCACGCAGCGCGGTACTGGAATCATCATCAGTGGCCACCGTGATGTGGTGACCCGGTCCGTGCTCGATCGCGTAATAGGTGAATGCGGCGGGAATGCCGGCTACTCGAGCGATGAATGTCGCCAAGGGCTCCCGAGTCCGGTGACTGAGCTCGTGACCAAGACCGATCGCTCCGGCACCGCCAACGGTTCCCACCATGAGGGTGTAGAACAACAGGCTGGCGACGCTGTTGCCTTGATGTGCCTGGGTCATGTCCGTATGCGTCAGGGCATAGACGGCATCCGCCAGACCGAGGAGGTCAGTGCCGCGGAAATGGAACGCCAGGACCCACAGGAATACGAGATACAACATCAGAGTCAGCAGGATATACGCATACATCATGGCCACGAAAACCGCGGGTCGCTGATAGTCGTGGTTGTATTCAGTTTCGCCCAACGCGAATTCGAGGAGAACCAGACCGCCAATGACCCAAAGCAAATGCCAGCCTGGCGTGAGCCCGTGAACAAGGGAGTACAGAGACAGGGAGACCAGAAACAAGGGGAAGAAAAACTTCAGATAGTGAAATGAACTTGTCAAACGCGCCGTCAGTCCCATGGCATTACCCTCCAATCCATAAGAGAATAGCATCCGCCAATGCCATACCCAAAAATATCAATACAAAATTAATCTATTATTGACTTGGCAATGCTAGTCAATCGTCCTCGATCGTTCAAGGCAATTCCGATGAATGGTGCGTGATCGCAGCCTCCAAATATAGCTTGAAAAGAGAGGCTATTGAACCCGGAACTTCGTCCGCAGTTTGGCACTCTTAGTCATCGAGTGCCAAAATAGCAGTGACGTTGCCTGCGGAAAGAGGGATATCCATGACTGCACAGACTGCTCTGATGCCATTGACTCGCGAGCTCCCGGCCGTGTCCGACAGCCTGGACGCCTATCTCGCCCGCATTAGTCGTGTCCCGCTTCTTAGCGCCGAAGCTGAGCGGGATCTGGCCCTGCGCTGGCACCGGGATCAGGATCTCGAAGCGGCTCGCCAGCTGGTGCTCGGAAATCTGCGTTTCGTGGCCCATATCGCCCGTGGCTATCGCGGCTATGGGCTGCCGATGCCGGATCTGATTCAGGAAGGAAATATCGGCCTGATGAAGGCCGTCAAACGCTTCGATCCCGACATTGGCGTACGCCTGGTATCCTTCGCGGTCCACTGGATCAAGGCGGAGATTCACGAATACATCCTGCGCAACTGGCGCATCGTCAAAGTCGCCACCACCAAAGCGCAGCGGAAACTGTTCTTCCATCTGCGCAGTGCAAAGCAGCGACTGGGCTGGTTCAACCATGAGGAGGCAGAGGCGGTCGCCCAGGAACTCGGTGTTCCCACGGAAACCGTGCTGGAAATGGAAGCCCGTCTCAGTGGGCAGGACGTCGGTCTCGATCCGATTGGGGATGCCGATGATCGCCATGCCGGTGCCGCCCCGATTCATTTCCTCTCGGCACCCCAAGAGGTCGATCCGGCGGACATCGTCGAGCGCGAGGATTGGACACGCGCCACTCACGCGCAGCTGCATACAGCACTGGAAGAGCTCGACACACGAAGCCGCGACATCCTGTATCGACGCTGGGTTCGGGAGCCCAAGGCCACACTTCACGAACTGGCAGATCTCCACGGCGTCTCGGCTGAACGCATCCGCCAAATCGAGATGACCGCTCTACGCCGACTTCGCGCTACGCTGGACCATGACCCCTACTGACAAGCAGCCCTGTGTCCCCATTAATGGGGCAAGTAGTGATCCACGAGTAGCAACGCGAACAGCGCCATGAGATAGGTGATCGAGTAGCCGAATGTCCGCATCGGCAGATCCGAACGCGGGGAAATCAGGAGCGCCACAGCATAGGCGATGAATCCCGCGCCGAGGATTCCGGCCCCGACCAGATAAACGGGACCGCTCATGCGGGTAATGTAGGGAAGCAAGCTGACGACGACCAACAGCACGGTATAAAGCAGAATCTGTACCCGCGTAAACGCGACGCCATGGGTCACAGGCAGCATCGGAATGTCGACGCGGGCATACTCCTCGACCCGGTGAATGGCCAGAGCCCAAAAATGTGGCGGCGTCCAGACAAAAACGATCAGGAACAGCAACAGGGCATGCGGATCGAGGGTTCCCGTAACGGCCACCCAACCCAGGACGGGGGGCGCCGCGCCCGCAGCGCCACCAATCACGATGTTTTGCGGCGTCGCTCGCTTCAGATAGGCTGTATAAACGACCGCATAGCCGACCAATGACGCCAAGGTCAGAATCGCCGTCAAGACGTTCACCCAGACCAACAGGATCACCATCGACAACGCCCCGAGGATCGCCGCGAAGATCAAGCTCTGACGGACACCAACCGATCCGGTCGGCAGAGGGCGGCGGTGCGTGCGGGCCATGCGGGCATCGGCCTGGCGATCCAGCACATGATTGATCACTGCGGCACAGGAGGCTGCCAGCCAAATGCCCAGAGAGCCAAAAAACAATGCATGCCAGGGAATACCCACCGGCGTGGCCAGGAACATCCCGACCACAGCAGTGAATACGAGCAGGGCGACCACTCGCGGCTTGGTCAAATCAAGATAGGCCCGATAGGACGATTGCGACACCTGAGCCACCGATGATGAATCAATACGCATGACGCGTGCTCACCTCACGGTCGCCCATCAACAGATGGATCACCGTGACCAAGGTGAGCAACAGCACCGCTGCCCCGCCGTTATGGGCGGCTGCTACCGGCAACGGCAGGTGACCGACCACCGTGGCAATTCCCAAACCGACCTGCAGCAGTAATGCGGCTAACAGTGCCATGCCTGCCGGGCGCAAGATCGGCCGTGGGGGCCCTAGAATCAGCAGGAGCGCGAAACTGCCCAACACAACAAACGTCGTCACTGCACCAACTCGATGCGCGAGATGAATCGCCACCCGACCATAGTTGTCGAGCACACCGCCTTCATAGTCGATCCCGATGCCCCGCCAGAGAATGAATCCCTCATTGAAGTCAGCAGCCGGCCACCATTGGCCGTGGCAGGTCGGAAAATCGGGACAGGCCAATGCCGCATAATTGCTGCTGGTCCAACCCCCCAATGCAATCTGGGTCGTGAGCACCGCCAGCGCGCCGATAGCCGCCCAGCGCCACAGGCCGCGGACAGGCTTCGCGCCCTGGACGCCCAATGCCCCAGTCCTCAAGGTGATCCATGCCAACAACGCCAATGTCGACATCCCCCCGAGCAGATGCCCCATGACGATGAGGGGTTTGAGCAGCAAGGTGACCGTCCACATGCCCAACAAGGACTGAAAGATAATCAACCCCAGCAGAAGGATGGGCAACATCACCAGCTGCCCGGGCTCACGGCGTCGCCGCCAGGCAAGCAGCGCCAATGCCAGCACCAGCAGGCCCAAGGCCCCGGCCACGTAACGATGCGCCATCTCCTTCCAAGCCTTGGCGGTCTCGAGCTGACGATGCGGATAGGCCGCATTCGCAGCATCTGCCTGTGCTTCCGCCGGCACCTTCCAGTGCCCATAACACCCCGGCCAGTCCGGACAGCCCAGGCCGGCCTCGGACAAACGCACGTAACTCCCCAGGACCACCAATATCAAGGTCAATGCGGTCGCCAGCGCCGCCAGACGAAAAAACCAGGAATAACGCATCTCATTCATCCGATTTGGGAAAGGCGCAACAGTCGCTCCAAATCCGCCAAGATCCCCTTGGGATCCGCATCGATGCCATAGCGCATCATCAGGTTACCCAAGGGATCGACCACGTACAGTTGTGTACCGGGCCACGGCGCTCCCGGAGCAGACGAAGAAAACCGGCGCGCTGCATCAGGCGAGGCCAGTACGGCTACGATGAGATCCGGGTGCAACTCATGGAGCGCCTGCACGTCGCTCGGATCCGTCGGGGCCGACGGCAGCAGATAAATTCGCTGAACTCGATCCGTGTGCTTCCCCAGCGCTGTTCGCACCTGCCGAATCTGATAAAGGAACTCCTGGCAACCCGCGTCGCATGTCGCCAATCCCGGATAGATCAAGGACCAACGGCCGCGCAGGATGTCGGTCGGCAACGATACTCCATCCAGATCCTTTAGCGAAATATCCGAAAGTGTCTGAACCGGGCGGATCAGTTCGCCGTGATTCGCGTGCTGATCCGGCAACGGCCAACGATCGGCGTTGGCATACCAGACCGACGCCAACAACAATGGGCCGAAAAACAGCGAGGCCAACAGCAGCAGAAGCAAACGCCCACGCCATTGACCGCGTGTACCCACAGTCTCGTTCATCATATCAATGTCATTACGCTCATCTATGTCGGCGCCAGAACACCACGCTGATAACCACCCAGGTCAGCGCCAAAGAAGCCCACTGAAAGGCGTACCCATAATGCCGTTCAGGAGGCATCACCACCGGCCGCCAGTTGCGCTCGAAACCGTCAGGCTCATGGGAATCCAGCTGAAGTAACAAAGGATAGACGCGCGAACCCAGCGCTTGTTCAAGTTCGGCCGGGTCCGGGTATACCACAACTTTCGGCCACCCATGAGGCTCGACCGACGCTCGAAAAGACCAACCGGAGCGGGGGAATCTCACCAGCATGCCGCACACTTCACGGTCATTCTCGGGAACACGCAAGGAGCCCGCCGGTGCCCGATTGGCATCCTGAGCCACCCAACCGCGATTCACGATAACAGGATCCCCGTCCGCCGGCTTCAGCGGCGTCCATACATCAAAGCCCGCTATCCCATCATGGATCTGGCCATCCAGAAGGAATTGCCGATCCTGTTCATACCGGCCGGTGAAACACGCCTTGATGAACGCAACACCTGAAGCCGAAACCGAACGGGCCGCATCGGCGTTGACCTCAAGCGCCCCGGAATGAGCCTGAGCCGCGCCATACGCTTCCAAAAGCCGGCTCTTTTCCTGGCCACGCTGAAACTGCCAGAACGCAAGACCGACCAAGAGACTGAACACCGCGAGCCAGCCAATGACAATCACCAGCCGCCTGAGCACGCTCAAGAAAACTCCCGGTTCGGGACATCCATGGCAATAGACCCTGGCGACAATCCGCAGCTGCCGCCATAAAATGCGTCTTTATATCGAGCCGAAAGCCCCCTTGCCCTGCTTTCGCCGCTTGTCGAAACCGGCCACCTTCTCATACCCCTGCCATACCATTCAGGTCGTGCTAAACCATGCTTGTCAAAACAATTATCGTCGTCATCTTTCTCGGCATTCTCTACAGTCTCGGCTCCGGTCTCTATTTCCTGCTCAAAGACGAAAAAGGGGAAAGACGCACGGTTCAGGCACTGACGTGGCGGATTGGGCTGTCAATCGCACTGTTCGTTCTTATCCTGATCGGAATTGCCACCGGAGTCATCCAACCTCATGGCCTTTATCCAACACGTTGACCGAAGAAAAGCCGGAATGCGCATCCACCGCATTCCGGCTCATGACCGGGCATCAGAGAATATAAACAAAGATGAACAGGCCCAGCCACACCACATCAACGAAGTGCCAATACCACGCTGTTGCCTCGAAGGCAAAATGACGCTCGGGACGGAAATGTCCCTTTAGTGATCGAAATAACATCACCGTCAGCATGATCGTGCCCAAGGTCACATGAGCGCCATGGAAGCCCGTCAGCATGTAGAACGTCGATCCGTAAATGCCGGATTCCAGCGTGAGATTCAGATGCTCATAGGCATGGACATATTCTTCGGCCTGAAGCACCAAGAATCCGATGCCCAGGGCGACGGTAATGGCCAGCCACAAACTCGTACGCGCCTGGTGCCCTGCACGCACGGCGTGATGGGCCAGCGTAACGGTCCAGCTGCTCGTCAGGAGGATAGCCGTGTTGATCGCTGGTAATCCCCATGCTCCGACCGTCGAGAATTGCCCCCCAAGCGCATCCGGGCCATTGGTCGGCCATGTCGCTTCGAAATTCGGCCAGAGCAGCAAATGTGTCATCGATTCTGCGCCCGCCCCCGACAGCCACTGAATAGCCAGCATGCGTGCGTAGAAAAGTGCGCCAAAGAACGCTGCGAAAAACATCACTTCCGAAAAAATGAACCAAGCCATCGCCCAGCGGAATGTGCGGTCCACCTGTGCGTTGTACATATCCGCGAGACTTTCGCGAATCACCGCGCCGAACCACCCAAACAACATGACGACAAATATCGCCAGCCCCAACAGGGATGCGTAATATCCCCAGGAAATATTGTTCAGGCCGACCGAAACCCCGCCCACGAGCAAGAACAAGCCGATGGAACCCACAATGGGCCAGTAGCTCGGTTCGGGAACGAAGTAGACTTCTTTGTCGTGGCTTGCGTGCGCCATTAAAGGAATCCTCTGGTAATGCCTGAATGGTTTTTCACACTTCGACGCCACCTCCCTGACAGGAGGTGCAGTCATGAAATCATGATCCTGCCGGCCTCCCGGCAACGAGATCTGCCTGGGGAGCTGCGTCAAAAAATGTATAGGAAAGCGTCAACGTATCAATATCCGCGGGCAGCTTGGGATCGACATAAAAGCGAACAGGCATGTGCCGTGTCTCCCCACCCTCGAACTTTTGCTCCGTAAAACAGAAGCACTCGATCTTGCGCAGGTACTTGGCTGCTTCCCCCGGCGCGACACTGGGAACCGCCCTGCCGATCATGGGGCTCTCACGCAGATTCTGTGCGTAGTAAGTGACGGTCTCGATCGCGCCAGGATGAACCTTCAGACTGTCCGTATCCGGTTTGAATGCCCAGGGAAGGTCTTGATTTCGGTTCGCAACGAACTGGATCGTCACGGTGCGCGACAGATCAGGCGCCTCAACCTCTTCACTGGCAACGACCGCCATGCGTCCGTTGATCCCGGTCAGATCGCAGAACACGCGATACAGCGGAACGATTGCAAAGCCAAACCCGAACATCACAACGCACACCAAAGCGGCCTGCGTCAGCACCGATCGATGCGAGGCGCGGCTCCTGAGATGCTGGTTTTCGTCCATGGCATCCTCCGCTTTAACGCAGACTCATGGCAATGAAAAATGCCACATACACGATGCCTGCGAGCAAAAGCAGCCACCGTACCGTACGGCGAATGGCTGCCCGCTGTGTGTCTCGCGATGCCGAAGACAACTGCCTAATCCCCCGCCATCAACGAATCACGGGGGGAACCGTGAAGCTGTGATACGGCGGCGGCGACGAGAGCGTCCATTCGAGCCCCTCGGCACCTTCCCAGACCTGATCGGTTGCCTTTTCGCCGCCGCGGACACATTTGATGACAATGTACACGAACAACAGCTGTGAGAAACCGAACAGGAACGCCCCGACGGTCGAGATCTGGTTGAAGGTCGTGAACTGCAGCGCATAGTCCGGAATTCGACGGGGCATGCCCGCCAGTCCCGAGAAATGCATGGGGAAGAAGGTCAGGTTCACGCCAATCGTGGACAACCAGAAATGAAGTTTCCCCAGACGTTCGTCATACATGTGCCCCGTCCACTTGGGGAGCCAGAAATACACGGCGGCCATGATCGAGTAGACGGCGCCTGGCACCAGAACATAGTGGAAATGCGCGACGACGAAATAGGTATCGTGATACTGAAAGTCGACCGGTGCCATCGCGAGCATCAGCCCGGAGAACCCGCCGATCGTGAACATGAAGACGAACCCAAGGGCAAACAGCATGGGCGTTTCAAACGTCAACGAACCGCGCCACATGGTGGCAGTCCAGTTGAACACCTTCACGCCGGTGGGAACAGCGATCACCATCGTTGCGAACATGAAAAACAGCATGCCCGCCAACGGCAGACCGACCGTGAACATATGATGCGCCCAGACGATGAACGACAAAAACGCAATGGCGGCCATGGCATAGACCATAGACGCGTGACCGAACAGGGGCTTGCGCGAAAAGGTCGGGATGATGTGGGAAACCACACCGAACGCCGGAAGGATCAAGATATACACTTCCGGATGACCGAAGAACCAGAACACGTGCTGGAACAGGACGGGGTCACCACCGCCAGCCGCGTTGAAGAAGCTGGTCCCGAAATACCGATCGGTTAATAGCATGGTCACCGCACCGGCCAACACGGGCATCACAGCGATGATCAGGAAGGCGGTGATCAGCCACGACCAAGCGAACAGCGGCATTTTCATCAGGGTCATGCCCGGCGCGCGCAGATTCAGGATGGTCGCAATCACGTTAATCGCGCCCATGATCGAGGAAATCCCGAGCAAGTGGACCGCGAATATCAGGAAAGGGAAAGCCGGACCGGTCTGCAACACCAGCGGCGGATACATGGTCCATCCACCCGCGGGCGCGCCACCGGGCATGAACAGCGTGGCGATCAAGAGGGTGAAGGCGAATGGGAGAATCCAGAATCCCCAATTGTTGATACGCGGCAGCGCCATATCCGGCGCACCGATCATGACGGGCAGCAGCCAATTCGAAAGCCCAACGAACGCCGGCATCACGCCACCGAAGATCATCACCAAGGCATGCATGGTGGTCATCTGATTGAAGAACTCGGGACGCACCAGCTGCATGCCTGGCTGAAACAGTTCGGCACGAATCACCAGCGCCATAACGCCGCCGACCAGGAACATGAGCAGTGATATCCAGAGGTAGAGCGCCCCCAGGTCCTTGTGATTGGTCGTTGTCAGCCAGCGCCGGAAAAATCGCGGATCGGGGCCGTGGTCATGGTCATCGTGCACAACAGCATGGTCAGTCATCTCTTTTCTCCCACCAATCCGTTCATCGGGCAGCGACGATGGTTGATTCGGCATTCATCGCGGTCTGCTGCGGATTCTCGGCGCGCTGCGCCTCGAGCCAAGCCGCATAGTCTTCAGGCGTCTTCGCCTCGACGACAACGGGCATGAAGCCATGATCGCGCCCGCATAGTTCGGCGCACTGTCCACGGTACACACCGGGCACATCGATTTGCGTCCAGAATTCGTTGATGAAGCCGGGAACAGCATCTTTCTTCACGGCCAGTTCGGGAACCCACCACGCATGAATGACATCGTTTGAGGTGATCAGGAAGCGAATCTTTTGGCCAATCGGGACGACGACCGGATGATCCACGTTAAGCAGGTAATGATCGACCGACTCCAGATCGATCTGTGCACCCAGCTGGCGGGCCGCATTGCTATCCTGAGCCAGCGCGCTATAGAACGACACGTTCTCATCGAGGTAGTCGTAGTGCCACTTCCACTGATACCCGGTAATCTTGATGGTCATGTCAGGCGAGCTGGTGTCGTCCATCTTGATCAACATGCCAGCGGCCGGAATCGTCATCACGACCAGAATGGCAAACGGGATGATCGTCCAGATCAATTCGATCGCGGTGTTTTCATGAAAGTGGGCAGGCTCGGCGCCAGAGGATTTGCGGTGCCGAATGATCGAATAGAGCATTGCGGAGAAGACCAGTGCACCGATCGCCACACAGATCCAGAACATCGCCATATGCAGATCATGCACGCCGCGGCTGATCTCGGTGACACCTTCGGGCATGTTGTATCGCATTTCGGCATGCGCACTCCCGATTCCCACTAAAGTCGTCGTGGCCGCCAGAACCACCGACATCGCTTTGCTGCGCATCCGCTCACCTATCATGCCACTCGCACTCCTCAAGCCTTGGTTTACGGGATTCGTTGCCATCACAATCCCGGCCTCACCACTTCTTTCAATCGTTTCGCCAACCGCCGCCGTTCGAATTCACTCAGGCCACGGCCCAGTTCGAGCCGTTCACCCCGGCTGACCAACCACAGCCGGGAAGGCTCTGCTGCGGCGTCCAGACGAATGCGTGCCCATACTTGTTCGAAAACGGCAACCTGCTCTGGGCCTCGACGGCCGGATTCAACCCGGATGCGTCCCGACTCGATCCGCACCACCTGCCGGTACGCATTACGGCGCAGACAATGCCGCAGAGTCAGAATGACCGCAAGACTTTCAAGCCCGGCAAAGGGAAGAATAGGCCAAAGCCCCATCATCCCAGCCCATACGGCCCCGATCACCAACGGGGCACAAGCGAGCAAGCCAAATACCCAAGCAGTTCTGGGCGTCAGGGAGCCATCCGGAGCGATGACACAGCAAAATGGCTGTTCCGCCAAAGGCGCACTGGGGGAGTCCATCGGCACCTCCCGTCGTCGAAACGGTCAGCATACGCCCTGCTGGCCGCATCATCCGGTGGCACAGAGAAGGGCTAAAAAGCCGGGAGATCGTACTTGATCAAGATCACACCCGCAAGCCGTTTGGCTTGTCTATCGCGCAACCTTACCCACTGCGTCCGCCCAGCGTGGACTGGAGCAGCACCGGATTCAGGTGGGCCTCGGCAGGTCCGTCGTATGGAATGACACCCAGACACGGCACCGGCATGCGCGCCTGCAGTGTGGCCAGATTGCCCGCTCCAGCCGCCATATCGCGCTCGAGGTGATTGGCAACCCAGCCACACAGCTGGCCACCGATAGCCTGTGCAGATAGCAGCGCATGGTTCAGACAGCCCAACCGCATGCCAACCACCAGGATCACGGGCATACCGAGCCGCCTGGCAAGATCCGCCATTTCCCAATCGTCACCGAGTGGCACCCGCCATCCGCCGGCGCCTTCGGCCACCACCAGATCGGCTCGATCGGCCAACGTGCTGAATGCGCCCAAGATCCGATCAGGACAGATTTCGACCCCCGCCGCCTCGGCAGCCAGGTGCGGTGCGATGGGTGGCACGAACGCGCAGGGATTGACGAGATCATAGGGCACATCGACCGTGCTGGCCCGCATTAGGGCCAGCGCATCATCGTTCCGCAGTCCGCAAGGCGTAAGGGCGCAGCCCGTTGCCACCGGCTTGAACCCGGCCACCTTCAGGCCTTGCGACGCGAACAGGCGCAACAGACCGCTCGAGACATGCGTCTTGCCGATCTCCGTATCCGTTCCCGTAACGAACCAGCCGTTTGTCATCATCAGATCCGTGTCCTGGGGTTGCGACGCAGGCTCGACAGCGGCACCGACACCTCGTGGTCCCGGGGTGTCGAAGCGGACCGATCCGGCGCCCAGGCATGCCCGTAGACCAGTTCCATGCTGAGTTCCAGCGATTCATTCGGGCATTGTGCGAGATAGTGCCGTTGCATGGATTCGAAACGCCGCCTTCCGGTCAGTCCCCGGTGCCGCGCAATGAGCGAGTTCCCCCATCCGGCCTGGCGCAGATCACCGAACAAGGCTGGAAAGTCGGGATAGGTGAAGGTCAGCCGTTCCACGTCCATCACCGGATCGGCCAGCCGTGCCCGGACCAGCGCATCGCCGACGTCGTGCATGTCCAGGAATGGATGGACATGCGGCTCGTCATCCACTGCAGCCCACGCACGGCGAAATTCCTGGAAGGTATCCGGCCCCAGGGTCGTGAACAGGAACAGACCCCCGGGTCGCAGAATACGCGCCACTTCGGCAAACACGGGTTCCGGGTCGGTGAGTGCGCAGAGCATCAGATTGGAGAACACCAGATCGACGCTGTCACTGGTCAGCGGCATGCTGGGCACATCGGCCTGAACGCCATGCGGCGGCCTTTTCCAGAATGGAAGCCGCATGCGGCGCATCGGCGCAACCTGCGCCAGGCGCGACCGACTGACATCTACGGCGACGACGCGTGCATGGGGATAGCGCCGCGCCAGGGCACGGGCACCGGCGCCCGAGGCACTGCCCAGATCAACCACCCAGCGCGGCGCCAGCCGCATGTAATCAAGCCGCTCCAGCAGGCGACTGCGCGCTTCGGTCAGCAGGACGCTGTGTGCCAATCCTTTCCCCGCACGCGCGTAGCGGTGTCGCACTGCGCGATCATCCAGTCGATGCGGCGCCAGCGTCCAGTCCACCGGACGGTCGGTCATACGGCAATCTCGTTGGTCGTCATTCACCCTCGTCCCAACAGCGGCTCAGCGCCTCGAGCAGACCATCGACCTGCGCGGGGGTGTGCGTTGCACAGAGCGTGATACGCAGGCGCGCCGTCCCTGCCGGAACCGTTGGCGGCCGGATGGGCGTCACCCAATAACCGGCCTCCAGAAGGCGCGCCCCCAGTGTCATGGCGCGCGCTGCATCGCCGACCAGCAGCGGCTGGATCGGCGTCGCAGAGGCCATGAGCGGCAATCCCAGCCGTTCCGCGCCGGTGCGAAAACGCGCCACCAGTTCAGCGAGATGAGCGCGCCGCCAGGTTTCGCGCCGCGCCACGGCCAACGCCGACCGCGTCGCTGCAGCCAAGGCCGGCGGCGGCGCAGTCGTATAAATATACGTCCGCGCGCGCTGCACCAGGTAGTCGATCAGCGTTTCGCTGCCGGCGACGAAGGCTCCGAAGGTACCGAGTGCCTTGCCGAGCGTACCGATATAGACCGGCACCTCGGCGGCCGACAGGCCGAAATGCGCGACCGTACCCGCCCCGTCGCCCAACACACCGAAACCATGCGCATCATCCACAACCAACAGCGCTTGGCGACGCGCGGACAGCTCAGACAACGCCGCCAGGGGGGCGAGATCGCCGTCCATGCTGAAGACCGCGTCGGTCACGATGAGCGCGGGTCCCGACGCCTCGGCCAGAGGTGGCGGCAGCCCTGG
>OBIY01000018.1_pt1 | contig 66881 bp, 64 predicted proteins | sample 1519841 | NCBI WGS metagenome assembly OBIY01 (sample SAMN03019774, study PRJEB22545) | beach sand metagenome | biome: beach; feature: sea beach; material: beach sand | place: USA: Municipal Pensacola Beach, FL | collected 2010-07-30 | depth 30-40 cm m
TCGCTGAGTGGGTATGCCGCAGCGACAGGGGCTCGCGGACTAGTCGTCTTTCAGGGAAAGATGGCTGATATCCGGATTAACTTCTGTTTTCTGCTCTTTTTTCTGGCCAAGGTCTTCACCAGCAGCCGCCATACTCAAGTGACTCACATCCGGTGCATCCGGTGGCGGCTGATGCTCACTGTTGTCCATGTCAGCTCCCACATCTGCCACCGTAAAAGATCCAGAGAACCCTGTCCCGCCAGTGCGGATTGTGCCTACGGTTTCCAGGTCGCCACTCTCTTGGTCGGCATCAGAAGCGGTACCACCGGATACCTTTGCCTCCGCCGGGCCGGTCCCTGCCTGCTTGACCGGTGTCGGTGATGTCGGCGCCGCCGGAGGGGCTGAAGGCTTAAGTTCGCACTCCGCCCCGGCCTGCTTCAGCACCGCCCGAAATTTCATGGCGGTGGCCTGATCCGCCTCTTTCTTCAACACCACGGACTGGCCTGAAAACAGCTTTTCAACCCGGGCGGCATCCATCTTGAATACCCGGCCAAGATTGGCTTTCACTGTGGCCGGGTCCGCACCACGAACCAGTTGGCCGGAAAACACCACGTTGAAACGGGCATCGCTCATAACCAAATCCTTCTTCTAAATTAGGGAGCCTCTGAATAACTCCAGGTCACGCCGGTCTTTCAGGCTGGTCCGCACTCGTTATTACGCTTCCTTCGAAGGTGAATAGCCGACGGATGGACATACACCTTCAAAACCGCGCCCCTCTTTACCTTGAACCCGCCTGAAAGACTGAGTTCGCGAGGAGTGATTCTGAGGCTCCCTAGTGCATCTCACTGGCAGCGTATTCCGCCAGTGCCGCAATGGTTCGAGACGGGTTCAACCCCAGAGCCCGCGGTACCATGGCGCCGTCGATCACAAACAGATTGGGATAATTGAACACCTCCCCGCGATGATTCACCACCCCGGCATCAACACTATCGGCCATATTGCAGCCGCCCAGCGGGTGCGGAGTGATCAGATCCTTGAACAGGGTCCAGTTGGGAGGTGTTGACGGATCCCCACCTGTGGCAGCAGTCAGCGCGAGATGACGCTCGGACAAACCATTGACGGCCTTTTCTGCCTTGCGGTAATCCCAGTTGAGTTTCAAATGGTTTCGTTTCCAGGGCCAGTACCAGCGACGGCCAAGATAAAAGCGGCCGCCCGGATCATCCATAGCTTGCCCGAACCAGGGCATCATTTCCGAAAACGGGTCACTGCTTTGCCCGTATTTCAGCATGGCCTTACCAAGCCGGGTTCCACGGAAACGCGGGTCCTTGCCCAGTCGGTCCAGCATGCTGCCCATCACATCAGGGATGCCGCCGTCTTCGACAAAATACCGGGCCCCACCGTCACTGCCATCGAGATAATCAATGGCTGAAGAGATTGTCGGTCCCCGGGTCGGAGAAATCGACCGGCCCTTGTAGGTTGCTGCGGTGGCGAAGTCACCATTGCAAGACCATTGATGCCCCAATGCCCGGCTGAGTTTTGGCAGGGTCTTGTACTGATCCCGGTTGCGCAACAGCAATTCCGTCGATCCCACAGACCCGGCTGCCACGATGACTTTTTCTGCCCGGAACACACGCCAGCACTGCCCATCCAGATCTCGCGCGCGGACTTCATAACTGCCGCCAGTCAACGGGCGAATCGTCCGCACATGATGAAGCGGGCGAATCTCGGCTCCGGCACTCTCAGCCGCTGCCAGATAATTCAGATCCAGGGTGTTCTTGGCCTGCACCGGGCAGCCCAGATCGCAGTTACCGCAATGGGTGCAGGTCCCCTGCTGTTTGCCCTGATCATTGGTCCACTGCTTGCTGTGCCGCGCATCATAGGCATCATCAAGATCACTGGACCAGTCTGGATTAAAGGTGATCGCCTGGGGCACAACCATAAACCGTTCACCGGCCCCGGTTGCCTCAGCGGCCTCTTTCATCAAATGCGTGCGCGGCGTCCACTGGTTTTCAGGCAGGGTCTGTACGTTGAGCATCACCCCGGTAGTGTCGTAGTGCGGCTTCAGGGTCGCGTAGTCAATGGCTTCCGGCCAGCCGTGATCGAATGCTTGCGGCTTTGCCTCGATACTGACGTTGGCATAGATCAGTGAGCCACCTCCCACACCGGCGCCCATGGCTACACTCATGTCACCAAAATAACGGAAGTCGATCCAGCCATTCTGTTTTTCCGGTTCGTCTTCGTCCCAGAACCAATCGCGCTGAGTAACCGACGGATATTCCGACGCCAGCCAGCGACGGCCTCTTTCCAGTACCAGAACCTTGCTTCCCTTCTCTGCCATACGGCAAGCCATTACTGCGCCACCGAAACCACTGCCGATGACCAGCACGTCAACTTTTTCCATGTTCTCCCCAACCCAAATGGTGAAATTGGCGCCGTCCCTGCTTATTCAGTCGCTGAGTGCCAACTCCGTTTTTTTAATCATGATTTTGCACTATAAAATCTGCTGTCAATCCTGTCTATTTCAGGGGCTTTCCAGTACCCTTCGCGCTGTTTTTACCGGTGCCGGCACAGCCCATGGAACAGATTGATTTCGTCAGTATTGAAGAACAGCAACGCCCGCGTAAACGCCGTGCTGCCACTCCCTCTAGCGCTTCCGCCCAAAACCGTAAGCCCTCAGCCCGTTCCCGACAGGGTGCAGTACGCGAAGGTTACCGTCGCCTTACTGCTGATATCCCTGCCGACTTGCACAAGCGCCTCAAGATGCAGGCCCTGATGGAAGATCGCTCAGTGACCGAACTGATCGTGCAGGCTGCAGAAAGCTTTCTTCGCAACCGCGACTAAGGCGTCCCTCGATAGCCCCTTGTCCCTTGTGTCTGGGGTTTCATGCAAACGTCACCTCATTGTCACGGCCCTGCACCGCCAGGCCCTCACGCTGTGCAGAAATCGTGATGGAGACTGACGATGACAGCTGCAGACGGATTCCTGCTCGGTGTTGCCCTGTTTCTTGCCCTGGCTTTTCGTTTCCTGTTTCGGCACTTGCCGGAGGAGCGCTGGCAATTTGTGGCCTCTCTTCCCCTCAAGAAACGCCATGACGGTGCCTGGCAGGGGTTAAACCTGACCTTCTATGGACTCTTCACCGGACTGGCGGGAGGGTGTGGCGTCGCCTGTTTTATCCTGCTCACCTCCGCCGCTGGGGTGTCGCTACTGACCGCGCTGGCCCTGACTGCCGGGGTATTGGTGATCTGTCTGCCCGCGGCCAAGATCATTGCCACCATCGTTGAAAAGAACCGCCACGGCTTCACCGTGGGCGGAGCCAGCTTTGTAGGTATATTGATTGCTCCGTTGTTCCTGTGGCTGGCTGACACCCTTAGCCAACGCTGGTGGGAAACCCCATTACCTGCCCTGCCCATGCTGGCAGCCATGTCCATTGCCTATGTGGTCGGGGAAGGTATCGGCCGTCTTGCCTGTATCAGCTTTGGCTGCTGCTATGGTCAGGCACTCGGCAAAGCTCCCCGTTGGGCACAACGGATGTTTGCCACCCTCAACCATGTGTTTATCGGCAAGACCAAGAAAATTGCCTTCGCAGGTGAGATGGAAGCGGTGCCCGTTATCCCGATTCAGGCGGTCACCTGCGTGGTCTACACCAGCCTCGCCCTGATTTGCATGTCACTGTTCTTCCATGGGCTGTTTGCACTGGCGTTTGCCCTGTCGCTGGTCGGCAGCCAATTGTGGCGGGTGTACTCCGAGACCTTGCGGGCCGATTATCGCGGTGGCAGCAAACTGTTTTCGGCCTACCAATGTATGGCCATGCTGGCCGCACTCTATGGCGTGATCATCAGCATAGTGCTGCCAGCCCATGCGGATCTTGCCCCCAGTCTGGCAGCCGGGTTTGCCGGGCTGTGGACGCCGGGAGTCATACTGAGCCTGCAACTGATCACGGTGATCATGTTCTTCTTTTCCGGCACCAGCACCATTACCACTGGCGAGTTGCGCTTTGGGCTGGCCGAGGACTGGCGGCATCAGGCGGGGTGCCAGCACCCTCATGCTGCTGAGTGATCCACTAACGTCAACGCTTACGCCAGTGCCACTGCCTTGATTTGGGCATACAGGCGCTGGCCGGGCTGGATCGCCAGCTCCCGTAATGAACGCGATGAAATTCTCGCCAGTACAATGTGTTCATCCAGTTGCAAACGCACCACATGCTGACCCGGCCCGCAGGGGGTCACCGCGACAACGGTGACCGGCAAGATATTCAGAATACTGGAACCCTCCGGCACAGAGCGGGTCAGGCTCACGTCCCGCGCAGCGATGCGCAGGCGAACCGGTTCTCCCGTTGCGCGAGACTGGGCGGCAGGCAACCAGAACACATGCTGGCCGGTTTTCACCGCCTGCAAATGATCCTCCTCATCAAATCCACCCATCACCCCATTGAGCAGTGCACAGGCGTCACTGCGTGTGGCCAGAGGGCCATCCAGGCTCGCCAGTGCCTTGTGCACGGGCCCCTGATCTTGCAGCAGACCGTTGTCCATCAGCCAGACCTGGTCCGCCAGATATAACAGCTCATCAAGGCTGTGGGTGACATAGAGAACGGGGATGCGGCGGGCAATCGTCGCGATTCGTTGCAGCAGGGTCTCCCGATGGGGCAAATCCACCGCTGACAGGGGTTCGTCCAGCAACAGCAAGGCGGGATCCCCAACCAGGGCACGGGCCAGTGCAACCCGCTGGGCCTCACCGCCAGAAAGCCCCTGAACGCGGCGATGGAGCAAACCCTCAATGCGCACTTCCCGGACAATCGCCGGTACATCGACCCCGCCGCCACGCCGCTTGCGCACATACTCCAGATTGCCTGCCACGGTCAGATGCGAAAACAGCGCGGGCTGCTGTTGCAGCATCCCCAGGGGTCGCTGCCAGACGGGCAAGGCGGCATGACGGCTCTGCCAGGAATGGCCATCAAAACGTACATGCCCCTCGCAGGGCAGGAGTCCAGCCAACATCTGCAACAACGAACTTTTGCCCATACCAGAAGGACCAAACAGGACGGTGACCCCCCTGTCGGGCAACACGCCGCTGGCACGTAACCGAAAGTCGCCAACCCGGCCGTGAATGTCGAATTCCAGTGTCACAGCCAGTCCCCTCTGCCTCGGGCCTGGGCGCCGGCCCGGCGTTGCCAGCGAAACAACGCCCATAGCAACACCACCGAGATCACCATCAATACCGCCGCCAACCGATGGGCGCTGGCATAATCCCCCGCCTCAACGTGCTCATAAAGCGCGACGGACGCCACCCGGGTTTGCCCCGCGAGACTGCCGCCAATCATCAGCACCACCCCGAATTCCCCCAGGGTATGCGCAAAGCCCAGCATGGCAGCACTGGCATAACCGGGTCTGGCTTGAGGCAATACCAGACTGACGAAACGATCCAGTGGCCGCGCCCCGGCGACCGCCGCCATGTCCAGCTGCCGCTGATCCAGTGCCACAAAGGCGTTCTTCAGGGGTTGCAACACAAAGGGAAGCGAATACACCACAGAACCGATCACCAGACCGGGGAAACTGAACGCAAGCGAGCGCATGCCGGCCAGCTGTGCCAGCCATCCCCCTGGCCCTTGCGGCCCAAGCGCAATCAGCAAGTAAAAGCCTAATACCGACGGCGGCAACACCAGAGGCAAGGCAAAAATGGCCTCCAGTAATGCCGCACCGGGCACACGCCGGCGAGCCAGCCACCAGGCCAGCGGCGTACACAGCAACAACAGGATCGCGGTGGTTACCAGGGCCAACTTGATACCGACCCAGAGCGCCAACCAGTCACCATCATTGAGCATGGATCACCCGGTAGCCAGAGGCCTCAATCTGCTGCTGCGCAGCTGCAGAAAACAGGAAGTCATAGAACTGCGACGCGTCAGGCGTATCGTTCAGCAGCCCGCCCTGTTGCAGAATCGGGGGATACAGTGACGTCGGAACCCGCCATTGGCTGCCGCCCTGCCCCAGAACCTGACTGAGTGCCACAAATGCCGCAGCGGCCGCTCCGCTATGGGCGAAGTGATAGCTCTGTCCGACATTCTCAGCGCGTACCAACGTCACCGATTTCGGCACCTGCAAGGCTGACAACACCGCTTGCGCAGCCTGACCGTAGGGCGCCGTTCTGGCATTGGCCAGTGCAACCGGGTGCAGGCTTCCCTGGCGCAGGGATTGCGGTGTAATCGGTACGCCGGGGCGCGGTGTCCACACTACCAGCACACCCTGGGCATAGGTGCGTACCGTTTCAGGCTTCAACCAGCCTTCGCGGGCAAGCTCCAGGGGGCGACGATTGTCGGCGGCAAGAAAGATATCGTAGGGCGCCCCCTGACGAATCTGGGCAGCAAGTTTACCGGTGGACGCCACCGTCAACTGGATATCTGCCTGGGGATAGCTGCGCTGGTACAGCGCGACCAATGTGCGCAAGGGAGACGCGAAATTGGCCGCGACCGCCACGCGAACGCTATCCGCGTTCGCCATCAGCGGGAGTAAAAACAGGGAGAGCAGCAAAAGGTAACGCATAAAACGGAACCGAAAGTTCACAACGGAAACAGTCTAGCCTGAATATTTCCCCCAGTACCATGTCGCTGACGGGCGATCAGTCGTGTCCCTCGCTGCGGTTCCCGGAGCCACCGGGAGTGTCCGCGTCTCGCGGGTTCATGCCCCGGTGCTGTTGGCCGCGACGGTGGGCAAGTTCGATCTGTTTCTGGCGTTCAGCAAAGCGGCGCTTTTGCTCCGCGGTGGATTCGTCAAAACACTTCGGGCATGACACACCCAACTGAAACTGATCGGACAGCTTGTCCGCATCACTGATGGGCCGGCGGCAGGCGTGACACTGGTCGAAATCTCCCGGGTTCAGATCATGGTCCACCGTTACCCGCTCATCAAACACGAAACAGTCACCCTCCCAGAGAGAGTCTTCCCGGGGCATCTCCTCCAAATACTTCAGGATGCCGCCCTTCAGATGATAGACCTCTTCAAAGCCCTGCTCTTTCAGGTAAGCAGTGGATTTTTCACAGCGAATCCCCCCGGTGCAGAACATGGCCACTTTCTTGTGCTTTTGCGGGTCCAGGGTGTTTTTCACGTAATCCGGAAATTCCCGGAACGTTTTGGTTTCCGGGTTGATTGCCCCTTTGAAGGTGCCGACCTCAACCTCGTAATCATTGCGCGTGTCGATCAGGAGGGTGTCCGGATCGCTGATGACCTCATTCCACTCTTCAGGGCTCAGGTAGGTCCCGACCACCCGGTTAGGGTCAATCCCTTCCACGCCCATGGTGACAATTTCTTTCTTGAGTTTCACCTTGGTGCGCAGGAAAGGATGCTCGTCATGAAACGATTCCTTATGCTCCAGATCCTCCAGGCGGGGATCCTTGCGCAGCCAGTCCAGCACCGTATTGATTCCGGTACGCGGACCGGCAATGGTGCCGTTGATACCTTCATGGGCCAGCAACAGCGTGCCACGCACATCTTGCTCCAGCATCAATGCCAGCAGTGGCTCACGCAGCTGCGGGTGATCGTCCAGACGAACAAACTTGTAGAGCGCCGCCACGACAATGCTGTCTGCTCTTTCTTCTTTATGCTGACTCACGCCTTGAACTCCGGATCATGCTTGCTGCCACCCAGGCAATCAGGGGACTGGGTCACCTCTCCCCCCCTTGCCGTCCATTCCTCAACCGTGAAGGTGTGCAGGGCCAGAGCGTGGACCGGCCCAGCCAGCTCGTCTGCAAGCACCTTGTACAGCAACTGGTGACGACGCACCGGCATCATGCCGGTAAAAGACTCGCTGACCAGAACCAGTTTGAAGTGGGTTTCCGAGTTAGGCGGCACGCTGTGTTTGTGGCTTTCATTCTCGAGCTCGAAATGTGCCACAGGCACGGCATCGAAGACCTTGCGCTCGATCAATGTTGCTACACTCATGGACATCTCCCGCTCTCAGACCAGTACTCAACGTCGCAAAATAACAGCGCCCCGCCCGGATCACCGGCGCGGGGCGCGTATTCTACGCCTTTTCCTGGAAGCGGAAAAACGTCAGTGGTCAGCCGGTGACGGAATAATATCCGCCCACAAAGCCTCTGCCTCTGCATCCAAGAGACGGGCTCGCGACTCACCGGGGCCAAACTGGATAGCAGTGCGCTCCCCCTGCCAGGCCGACCAACCCGGTGCATCGCCACGAGCAAACCGGCCCCAGGCCGCCTGGACCTGGTCCGACAGGGCGCGGGCTTCGTCACCACCGCCGGTAAAATAAAGACCCGCCGGGGTATCCGTGACCCCGAAGACAAACGGGATATCCATGACATGGCAGGCCCCCATCGGCATGCCAAAGGGCTCGCTGGGCCAGGTGAACTGGAACGCCCAGCATTGGGCATTATGGCTGGACTGGGCGTCCAGAAGCCGAACCGTGGGTACACGGAACAAGCGATCGGACTCCATGGCTGCCAGCCAGTCGAGATTGCTGCGGCGCGGGTCGGGAGTCACCGCATTCTGGTAATACTCGAAGGCTCGCTGCCCATTACCGGGCAAGCCACGCTCGAAACGCCGCAGGATTTCACTGTTATCGATCTCGCGCAGGGCATCCAGGGTGGTTGTCCCCGCTAACAGGCCCGCGTACTGGAAGAACAAATACTCCTCAAGGCACACTCCTGCCATCAGCCGCTTGTCTCGGGCCGCTCCCGCCGCGATAGCGTCGATGGGCAGGCTTGGCAGCAGGTCATCGTCCAGCACCGGCAGAAAATTCATGGCGAACTGCGGGGTTGTCGTGCGTAAGCCCCGATCCACCAGAATCTTGATGGAGGCATTCTGGGCTTTCAGCCACTGCTCCGGCTGCGCTGCGCTGAGTTTGTCTGCGGCAGAACCGCCCCCGGGCATGGCAGCCAGAAACGCATCCGTGACCTTGCGGGCTTCGTCGCGAGACAACACGAAATCCGCAGCACCCGACTGAACGATAGCCCCGTGAAACAAGGAAGCCGCTGCCGGGCACGCCAGTAGCGTACAAACACTGAAGCCCCCGGCAGATTCGCCGAACACCGTGACCTGTTCCGGGTCTCCGCCAAAGGCCGCAATATTTTCCTGCACCCATTCCAGTGCAGCGACCTGATCACGCAATCCCAGATTGGAATCGGCCCCCAGCTCCGGCGCTACCGCCGCAAAATCGCCAAAGCCCATGGCGCCGAGCCGGTAGGCCGCATTCACCACCACCACGCCCTGACTTTTGGCCAGCGCCGCACCGTTGTAGAGCGGCTGGGAAATGGAGCCTGACAGATAGCCCCCACCATGGAACCACACCATGACCGGGAACGGCCCCTCGCCGTCAGGCTGCCAGATGTTCACGTACAAGCAATCCTCGCCGGATCCCTTGACACCCATCATGGGATTATCGACTTGCAGGGACGCAGTGGGATAACGGTTGGCCACCACCGTGTTGTCACCTGCAGGTAGCGGCTGAGGAGCCTTGAAACGGCGCTCCCCGACGGGCGCCTGGGCAAAGGGAATCCCACGGTATTCAATCACCCCGGATGAAGCGAGGCCTTCATAGCGGCCCTGTCGGGTAATAGCTGGCATCTCATGGCTCCTTCTCACAGCACGGTTGGGCCGTAGCTCGGCCCAGTTGATCAGGCAAGGGAGCAGACTAGCAAAAAACCTACTCCTGAGTAGGTCATTTCTGCCTGATATCCGATGTTTTATTGTTAGACAACATTAATCCGGCAGACATAAACCTGTCTTACACTTCGCTCGCCCTTGAACAGGGGGCACCTAATCTGGAGTCAAGTACCTTTATCTAAGGAGAGATCCCCCCATGAGCAATACCGTTATTAACCAGATCAACGAGCGTTATGCACAAGTTAGTGCCGAGGCCAAAGATGCCTTCGAGAAAATCAATGTTGCCATGCGCGGTGCCATCAGCCGTGCCGAAGCCAGCAGCTCCGAGCTGTTCGAGTCCCTGGTGAAAACCGGTGAAAAACGTCAGAAAGCCCAGGCTAAAACCGGCACCAAGAAAAGCGCCAAAGCGGAACCGACCCAGCTGGATCAGGTACGTACCCGTGTCGCCCAGGCACTCGGCCTGCCTACCCGTGACGAAGTGGAAGCCCTGAACAAGAAGATGGCGACCCTCACCCGCAAGGTGAACAAGCTGGCAAAGGAAGCGAAGTAAGACGCCAGCACCGTCATCAGGCAGTACGGGAGCGGCTTGCCGCTCCCGCCCTCCAGGCTTGCCGACTTGCCCTAAGCGTTCTACTGGCCCACCGGTTGATGCCCTTTCCATAACAAAGTTTTCCCGCGCCACTGCGCCAATATCACCGATTCTGCACAATATCCCGCCGTTTAATCGGCTCTGCAGTTGACTTGCACGGCAACCTCTCGTTATCTACAGGGCTCGAAAACAACCATTCGCGAGCCTATGTCGTCCGCCAGCGCTGCTTCCCTGCTTCAACATCGCACCGTCGCCCCTTTCTGGCTGGAATTTCTGCTGGACGCCGCCCTGCGTGCCGGCACCGACCTCAGTGGCGCGCTGGTCGATCTGGGCATCAGTAACGACGACCTGGAAAATCCCCATTCACGCATCAGCATGACAGTGGAAGATCAGCTGTTGCGGCTGGCCCTTGCAGGCAGCGAAGATCCGCTTTTCGGGCTTCACATGGGGGAAGGCATTCGCCCCCGGTTCATGGGTGAGCTGGGCTATGCCAGTATGTCCAGTGCCACCCTGGGCGACGCCATCGAGCTGATGATTCCCTTCATGCAGGTCACCACGGAATATGCCCAATTGCGTTTTGAATGGCGCGGCAAGGACCTCTGGCTGATTTGGGACAGTGACATGGCCACACTCCCGACTTTTCCCGCCCGTATTGATGCCAACTTCGCAGCAGCCATCACTTTTGGTCGCTGGATCCTCGGGCAGAGCTACAATCCCGAGCAGGTCCATTTTCACCACGCCGCGCAAGGACCAGAAAAAGAGTACGAGCGCATTTTCCAGTGTGAGGTAGCATTTGAGCAGCCGGAAAATGCCATCGTGTTAAGCCCCGAACTGCTCGACCTGCCACTTCGGGACGCCGACCCGGATGTCCACAAGGTCGCGCGCTCACGCATGCAGCGGGCCGTCACCCAATACCACGCCAGGGAAAATCTGCTCGATCAGGTCCGACTGGAAATCCAGAACCGGTTGCAACAAGGGGTACCCCAGCTGGAACCCATCGCGGACCAGTTGGGCGTCAAGCCCTGGACACTGCGTCGCCAGCTTCGGGCAGAGAACACCGACTTTTCCTCCCTGTTGGAAGACGAGCGTCGGCGTCTCGCTTGTGACTGGCTGCTACACAGCGAACGCTCCGTGAACCAGATCGCTCTGGACCTTGGTTACTCGGAGCAGAGTGCTTTCAATCGTGCCTTCAAGCGCTGGTTTGGGGTAACGCCTGTCCATTATCGGGACCAGGGTTAGGAAGGCTCCTTACAGGTCGGCTCCACGCCACCGGCGTTTGCATTGGCCCAGGGTGAGCCCCTTCGAAAAGCCCTCCACCAGAGTCTCACCAATCCAGTGCTGCAAAAGCGGTATGGAGACCGGTGAGAGCCGGTAAAACAACCGTGACAGGCTTTCCACCTTCTTCAACTCATCACGCCAGTCCTCCATCAATTGCGGATACCGGCCCGGCTGCTCTGACAACAGCGCCTCTGCAGCCATTTGACCGCTGAACACAGCCCCGTAGATGCCCTCTCCCATCAGCGGCTCGGTACAGCCCGCCGCATCGCCAGCAAACAATACCCGTCCCTGCATCAGGCGCACCCGGGGTAACCAGGTCCCTAGCGGGTAACCGGAGACCTTGTAAGGCGCGGTTCCCAGCCGTTGCAGACAATAGTTATCCAGCGCCGCACGATCCGGTGCGGCGATCCCGTGCTGCCAGACATACAGCCCCACATTGACGTGATCACCTTTCGGGAACAGCCAGCCGTATCCCCCACGAATGGCATCGAAATCCAGAGTCATACCCGGGTATTCATCCAGATCGTCACGGCGGACATGCCCTTCAATGGCCATGGCACCGAGAAAGTGTCGCTCACCCAACAGCCGACGCACCACACTGTTGGCACCATCCGCGGCCACCAGCCAGCGGGCCTGATAGCAGTCTCCCTCACGGGTGGACACCGTCAGACCGTCGTGATCCTGCCTGATTGAGGCCAGCCCGCGGGTCTCGATGAAGTTGGCGCCCTGCGCTTTCGCCTGATCCAGACAATAGCGGTCCAACTCTGCACGCTCCGTCATCACGCAGAACCGGCCCGGGGCCTGCAAGGGCTTGTCGGCCGCCGGATAGCGGCTCACGTATAGTGTATCGATGGTTTCACGCACCACCGGGGTAATGGAAAAGCGCAACCGCCGCAGTGTCTTTTCTGTCAGCCCCCCGGCACAGGGCTTTCCGGCGCCAGCCTCACGGGACAGCACCAGCACCCGCCAGCCCGCAGCGGCCAGATCCCAGGCTGCGGCACAGCCCGCCTGACCGGCCCCGACCACAATCACATCCCAGTTCGTCATATTCCTCCCGGTGAGGTCGTGCGATTAGTCGCCGCCTCCTTTATAATGCGCGCCGTCCGGGACCCCTGACCCATGTCATGCACACGACATAGCTCAGAGGTTCCTACGGTTTCAGCCACTAAGTTCTCCCGAATTAAAGCTAGGAGATTGTTCATGAAAGCACCTGTTCGCGTAGCCGTCACCGGCGCCGCTGGCCAAATCAGCTACTCTCTGCTGTTCCGCATCGCCTCTGGCGACATGCTCGGCAAAGATCAGCCAGTCATTCTGCAACTGCTCGAAATCACCCCTGCTCTGGAAGCCCTGAAGGGCGTCATCATGGAGCTGGAAGACTGCGCCTTCCCGCTGGTTGCCGGTATCGAAGGCACCGACGACGCCAACGTGGCGTTCAAGGACGCTGACTACGCGCTGCTGGTTGGTGCTCGTCCGCGCGGTCCGGGCATGGAGCGTAAAGACCTGCTGGAAGCTAACGCAGCAATCTTCTCTGCTCAAGGTAAAGCCATCAACGATAACGCCAGCAAGGACATCAAGGTCCTGGTTGTCGGCAACCCGGCTAACACCAACGCCCTGATCGCCCAGCGCAACGCGCCGGACATCAACCCGCGTCAGTTTACTGCCATGACCCGTCTGGACCACAACCGTGGCATGGCGCAACTGGCCACCAAACTGGGCAAAACCGTCAACGACATCAAGAAGATGACCATCTGGGGCAACCACTCCTCTACCCAGTACCCCGACCTGCACCACTGCGAAGTGGACGGCAAGGTAGCGGTAGACCAGGTAGAACAGGACTGGTACGAAGGCACCTACATTCCGGAAGTACAGCAGCGTGGCGCCGCCATCATCAAGGCGCGTGGCGCGTCCTCTGCCGCTTCCGCCGCCAACGCCGCTGTGGACCACATGCGTTCCTGGGCGCTGGGCACCGAAGAAGGTGACTGGGTTTCCATGGGTATCTACAGCGATGGTTCCTACGGTATCCAGGAAGGCCTGATCTACTCTTACCCCTGCACCTGCAAGGACGGCGACTGGACTATCGTTCAGGGCCTGGAAGTCAACGACTTCTCCCGCAGCCGCATGCAGGCGACCGAGCAGGAACTGGCTGAAGAACGCGACGCCGTTTCTCACCTGCTGCCGTAAGGCACAGGCGCTCAACAAAAAAGGGGCTCTTCGGAGCCCCTTTTTTGTTACTGATTACTTATACCTGGCCAGCCAGCGGCTTTTCAGAAGCCTAGTAATCCGGATACTCAAACTGCGCTGACTGGGCTTGCTGCAAGTAGTCATTGTAAGCGGCAAAAGACATTGGCATGACCACCGCAAAATAGCCAATCAACAGTACCAGCAGCACGGCAAACAAGGCCTTCACTGCACCACTGTTATCCACTGGCGCAGCACCATAGTTATTGCCACCATCGCTGCCTTTTTTGAAAAGCAGAATCAACGCCAGCACAAAATTCACCAGCGGAAGCAACATCAGCAGGCTCAACCATCCGGAGGCGTTGATGTCGTTCAGGCGACGCACCATAAAGCCCCAGGCAAATACCATGACCGCGATCATGCCCACAAAGGCAACCAGACCAAGAATCATCGCCCCCGCGCCTGCCGCAGCCTCACCGCCTGACGCAAATCCAGGAATCATGATGGCTGCGGCAATCCCGAGCACACCATAAAACAAAAACGTCAAACCCGTTCCGTAAACAAAATATCGCATCCGGCCAATACGTCCGGACAAAGACAAAAATTTGGGCTGGTACGTCTCGTTACCAGTAACGGCAACATCAGCGCCAGGCGCCGCATAAGGTTGGTTCATCGTGCTCCCCCTTGGGTCAATAAAAAGATCTTCATCACGAAGATCCATGGTCAAAATCAATGTGCGTTGCGGGCAAAATCATCCATGGCGCGCAACAGGTCATGCCGGCTGATCTGGCCAACCAGCTTGCCATCTTCTACCACCGGCAAACGACGACGATGGTCTGCCAGAAAAATTTCAGCGGCATCAAGAATAGAGGTCTTTCCGGTCACGGTTTGCAGGTCGACGGTCATGTAGTCACTGACCAGGCCAATCTCCGTGCCGTGATAGGTCGCCTCCAAGGCCCCCTTAAGGCAATCGGATTCCGAAAACATGCCCACCAGGGCACCTTTGTCGTCAACGACCGGAGCGCCCGAAATACGGTTTTCGAGCAGAATGGCGATGGCTTCGTGAACGGTTTGTTTCGGAGAAACCGTGATCACTCGACGGCTCATGTAATCCGCCACTTGAATCGACTTCAGCATAGGCATTCCTTGTCAATGTCGGGCCGTGACCGACTTTTTCCCTCAGGCTTTTATAGCAGATTGAGGACATAAAAACAGGACACAAATACCTGATCGTGATCCGGGACAGGCCGAAACCCTCACGGCCAGCTCAGTCGGTGACAGCAGAGCGCCTCCCATCCTTTAATCTTAGAGAAATACGAGAGCGAGTAGCCTTTGGGATAGTTTGGATAGGCGGCGTAGAGACGCATTTTGGTCTGGTGCTAATTTGGATGAAAACCCAAGAATAAGGAGAACGTCATGGACTGTCGAAAAGACGATGCGACCAGTAAAACCTGGTTTCGCAGCGACCGCTTCTTCAATCAGGGACCAAACTGGTACTTCACAACTCGCGAAAACACGGTGGAAGGTCCATTTGACACCCGGGATCACGCCGAGGCAGGCCTAATGCTGTACCTGCGTGACATGCAATCACTGGAGAACTTTGGGCTTCGCCCTGCCAGGATACCGGGGTGAAAACACCGCCGGACGAAGCACACATCTCCCCCCGGCGGGGGCGGGTTACAATAGCGCTTTTGGTGCCGTGATAATCCCGTTATTGTCAGCGTAAACGTATTCTCCGGGGCGGAAGGTGACACCGCCAAAGTGGATGTCGATATTCAGCTGACCTTCATCACGGCGAACCGATTTGATTGGCACACAACCGAGGGTTACCACCCCGAGATCCAGCGTTCCCAGCGCATCCACATCACGGCAGGCGCCATAGATAATCACACCTTCCCAGCCATTCTTGACCGCGTTCTCGGCAATCATGTCGCCAATCAGCGCATTGCGAAGGCTGCCACCGCCATCGACGACCAGCACTTTACCTTTGCCATCCGTACCAAGATGCGCTTTGACCTGACTGTTATCCTCAAAACATTTCACGGTGACAATCTCACCGCCAAATGCACTACGCCCGCCAAAACTGAACCAGTTAAAACCGGTTACCACTGACACGATGTCGGCGTTGTCATCACACAGATCACAGGTCACAAAACTCATGCTGACTCCTTAAAACAGATTTGATCGCGCGCCAATTACTGGCTCGCCTCCCGTTGCTGGCGGAACTTTCCGGCATAGACCAGAAAATCCCGATAGCGCAATGTGTAGAGCCCCGTGTCGGGCCCGTCGATAGCCATGCCGACCATCGCGTCGGCGACCTTGCTGCCATCCACCGGCAGCCAGTGGGCATCGGTCCAGCGGGTCAGGGGCTCAACAACCCGGTTTAGCAGGTTACCCCAGTCTTCTGCCGGGCGTTTATCCTTCCGCTCGCCACGCAGCAGCGAGGGCTGGAAGATCGCCAGCAAGGGCAGTCCCAGCTCTTTCAGGCCACGCTCCACCTGCCCTTTTACCCGTGAGTAGAAAAACGGGGACCGCGCATTGGCGTTAATCGCCGACACCACCAGAAAACGCTGTACCCCTGCCCGCAAGGCCAGCTTGCCGGCAAGCAGTACCAAGTCATGGTCCACATGGCGGAAAGCTTGCCGGGAGCCGGCCTTCTTCATGGTTGTGCCCAGACAGCAGAAAACGTCGTCGACCTGGAACTGCTCGGCGCAGGCTTCCATGTCATCGAGATCGACAACGCGGCAGTCAAGCTTGGGATGTTCAAGATCGAGCTCGCGCCGTGATAACACTCTCACCAGATCATATTCATTACTGGCCAACAGGCTTTCCAGGCAGGCATTGCCCACCAGTCCTGTTGCTCCCAGTAGAAGGGCCTTTCTTGTCATTCTTCGTCCCCATCCCGCAGTGGCTCTTCAGGGAGCCAGCGTCGCAATACCGTTTCCAGCGCATCCAGGTGCACGGGTTTGGCCAAAAAGTCATCCATGCCTGCCGCAAGGCAGCGGGCCTGTACCCCTTCTGCCGTGTTGGCAGTGATCGCCACTACCGGCGTGCGATCACGGGCTTCGCGCTCTTCAAGCTCGCGCAACAGCCGCGTCACTTCAAAACCATCCATCTCCGGCATCATGCAATCCATGAGCACCAGATCAAAAGGTTCCTGTTCCATTAACGCCAGTCCGGTTTCCCCGTTGCTGACGGTTTTCACCTGGTAACCGAGTTTGCTCAGCATGCCCCGGGTCACCAACTGATTCACTTCGTTATCTTCTACCAGCAGCAAACGGAAACGCTTGCGACGCTGACGCTCTTCCGGTGTTTCGGTTCGGGCATCCTGCACGGGCTGATGACGCTGCAGCCCCACCAGCCGGGACAGAGCCAGGCGCAGGCTGCTGCGATGCAACGGACGCACCAGCACGACCAGATCATGCTTGTCGACAAGCTTCTGTATGGCCGGCAACCCACGCTCTTCGATGGTGGCAAGCAACACCAGTTTTACCGGCCGCAGGCTGGGGTCTTCCAGCACGTTGCGACACAGATTCAAGGCTAATTCCGGCCGTGAGCAGGTGTCGACAAACAACAAGTCAAAATCACTCTGCTCCCGGTGGCCTGCTCGCAACGCCTGCAGCGCATGATCGTACCCCATGGCAGAAGAGCACTGACAATCCAGGGCCTCAAGCTCTTCCTGCATACACGCAACCGTGCCCGTGGCGGCACCCACAATCACGCCCTGGGCGCCATTGAGCGCCCGAATCAGGCTTTGCGACTCACGCATATCCGGCTGTACCTGCACGGGAACGGTAAACCAGAAGGTGGAGCCTTCCTCAAGCACACTTTCGGCACCAATAGCGCCCCCCATGGCATCAATCAGCCCCTTGCAGACCAGCAGGCCGAATCCGGTATGGCTTGAGCTATACAGGTCCTGACCATCTTCGATGAAGTGGTCCTGAAAAAGGTGGCGAAGCGTGTCCTGGCTCATGCCGGTGCCCTGGTCGCTCACTCGCACCCGCAACACACCGGCACTTTCCCCTTCCACAGTGAAATCCACATCCAGGCGAATCTCACCCTTGTCACTGAATTTGATGGCATTACTGAAGAGGTTGTTAAGCACCTGCATCAATCGCTCGCGATCACCACGGATGCGTTTGGGCAACATACGATCAATCACACAGGTCAGCTCCAGTCCGGTGGACTGTGCCATGGGGCCAAACGCTTCGAGGGCCTGCTCGATAGCCGCGCGGAAATCGAAGAATTCCGGGTTGAGGGTGACCCTGCGGGTCAGGATTCGCGAGTAATCCAGGACGTCATCAATCAGCGAAAGCAGCAGCTTGCCACTGCGCCCTGCCACTTGAAGATAGTCTTTTTGTTCATCGTTAAGGCGGGTATCTTCCAGCAACGACATCATCCCCATCAGGGAATTCATCGGCGTGCGCAGCTCGTGGGCAAGTCGATAGACGAGACTGAGCTGAATGTCGGTGTTCGAGCGCTGTGGTAACTGCCCCTCCGCTGAGGGGCGGCCCCCGCGACGCTCACGGGTCATGGCATGCCAGAAGGTCTCATACTGGCCACGGTACAAACGGAAGAGATAGAACGCATAGCTGCCGATCAGCACCGCCAGCACCCAGTCGTGCAGGCTACCCGAGACGAACAGGGTGAGCAGCGTCGGCACGAACATGAGCACGATATAGGCTTGCCGGACACGCAGGCCCGCCATCCACGAGCTGCCCAGTGCCGTGGTTACCCCTACGTTGTACAACAGCACCGCAAAGAAATTGAAGCCGGTACCAATCCGCCACGCCAACCAGGCAGGAATGATCCCCCATAGCAGCGCGTGCAACGCCAGGCCAATGCCAAACAGCTTGCGCCAGCGGGCAGGACCTGCCCCGTAGAGGGCATCAAACCGGGCCAGCAGCCAGAGTCGATAGGCCGTGACCACCAGTACCGCACCGCCCGCGATCAGCGCTTCCAGCTCAAAACTCTGGTACACCTGCCCCCAGGCAAAGACCAGGGCAAAAACCAGAAGGGCCGCCAGCACTCCCATCAGGGAATTTCTGGCGGCCCCGTAATCGACCCGTTTGAGTACTTTTCTGTCTTTCTTGTACGTCACCGTGAGTGTTCCGTAGACGCCGTCATAAGCCGTGTGGCGCTACGTTAGCACTGCTGCTGCGGGCTGGCTAGCCCGCAGCCTTGCGGCGCTTGTCGAAAGCGACCAGCAAAGGTACAAAAAAGAAAAAGTCCACAATCAATGCCATGGCGATCGTGATCGCCGACAGCAGCCCCATGCTGGCATTGGGATAGAAGTGGCTGGTGCCGATCACTGCAAAGTTCGCCACCAGCACCACGGAGGTCGCGACCAGTGCCACCCCGACCGTGCGGAAGGCATATTCCACTGCCTTGCCAGTGTCGAGACCCAGTTCGCGCTTGGCTCTGACGTACTTGCTGAGGAAATGGACCGTATCGTCCACCACGATCCCCAGCGTCATGCAGGCCACCACAGACACCGCCAGACCAATCTCACCATTGATCAGGCCCCACAAACCAAACGCCATCCCCGCTGGCAACAGATTGGGAATCAACGACAGAAGACCATAGCGGAATGAACGCAAGGCGATGATCAGCAACACCGAGACACTGATCAGCGCGATAAGGGCACCGGACAACATGCTCTGAATATTCCGCATGGTGACATGCCCGAACAGCACATCCATGCCCGTCCCCTTGGTCTGCATGTAATCCGGCCAGTTCGCCGCCATCCAGTCTTCCACTTTCTGGTTGAATTCCAGTACCGGATGGGAGCCGATGTTTTCCAGCATGACCACAAGGCGGGCCTGGGATTTGCCGATATCCAGCTGATCTTCGAGGCCCAGCCCCTGCGGTAACGACAGCTCGTACAGCAGAGTGTACTGCGAGATCAGCTCACGGGAGTCCGGAATCCGGTAATAGGCGGGGTCTCCTCCGTGCATATCCCGGTTAAGGCGTTTGATCACATTGGTATAGGACGTGGCATAGACCACATGTTCCTGCTCTTCCAGCCAGTTGACCAGCGCGTCCAGCTGCTGAAGAAATTCAGGCTCCATGGCCCCACCGGCGTCGGCCGCCGGAATCGCGTAGTCGATACGGTGCATGCCGGTCAGTTCACGCATGGCAAAGTCGTTGACCCGCCTTACCTCGAACGTTTCATCGAAGTATTCATTGAACACGTCATTGATCCGGTTCAGACCGATACAGCCCATCAGCACAACCACCACCACAGACATCCCCAATAGCCAGGGCCGGTAGCGACGGCTCAAATGCTGCGCCAGGCTCCCCATCAGCGGCGCAAAATCCCGTTGCTTGCCCGGCTCGATTTTGTGGGGAAGCAACATCACCAGCGCAGGCAGCAAGACCACCGAGAACAGGAAGGCCAGCAACACCCCGATCAGGACCACATTGCCCAGCGCACGGAATGGTTGTGACTCGGAAAAGTTCAGAATGGCAAAGCCGATGGCCGTGGTCAGGCTGGTCAGCCAGACCGGCTGCATATTGATGCGCAGGCTCTCGACAATACTGGGGGCCTTGGCTTTGCCCTCCAGTCGTTCATGACGGTAACTCGCCAGAATGTGCACGGAATCCGCCACCGCCAACGTCAGAATCATGGCCGGTGCCATGCCCACAATGGGGGAAAATTCGATACCCAACCACATGGCCACACCCATGGCCGACAGGATCGAAAAGCTGATGACGAACACCGTCACCACCACAAACATGACACTGCGAAGAATCAACCACAGGCACACCAGCATGATCACAAACGCCAGCGGCAAGGTGGATCCCATGGACTGCTCGGTGGCCTCGGCAGACGCCTGATTGAAAATCACCGTGCCGGTGACCATGAACTCGATATCCGGATACCGCTGGCTGTATTCCTGGGCCATCTCGCGGGCGGCCTGGGTAATTTCAGGCGCTTCGGTCTTGCCCTCACCCATGGTCACCGTGGCAGCAATCCCGGCGACATGGCCTTTATCAGAGACCAACCGACCTAGTAAGGACGGTTCATTGAGAGCGATATCACGAATGCGTTCCAGCTCCTCGGCGGAAAGCGTATCGGCATACTCCACCAACGGGGCCACGAAAAGATCATCGCCCTCCACTTCCGTATGCTGAAAGTTGGCCAGGGAATCGACACGGGTGGCATGGGGAAGCAGCCAGGCGTCCTCGGTCAACGCCTCAACGGCTGACAGCGCCTCCGGGGTGAACAGGTTGTCGTCTTTGGGGTGGACAACAAACAGCACCACCTCATTGGCGGTAAAGCTGTCTTCCAGTGACACAAACCGTTTGAAATCCGGGTTGTCTTCGGTGAAGAAGATCCGCGGATCATTATTGTTGGTGAATTCCTTGAGCCCGGTAGCCATCCCCATGGTCAACACCAGACATCCCAGCAACACCCACACCGGGTGTGCAACCACCCAGCGACTCCAAGCGTCTTTCATTACCTTCCCCTTTTTCTGACGGGTGAAGTCTATTCGGCGGTATACACGCTGTCACGGTCAAAGAGGCCAAAAACCAGCTTTACGTTAACGTAAACTTCCCCTACTCTCGCCCCATGGACAAAAAGAAGACCTACAGCATTGGTGAGTTGGCGCGGGAGTTCGACGTCACCACCCGCACCATCCGCTTTTACGAGGACCAGGGGCTGGTCAGCCCGTCTCGTCGGGGACAGACACGAATCTACTCCCCCGCCGACCGGGTCACCCTGAAACTGATCCTGCGGGGCAAGCGACTGGGGTTCTCCCTGGCGGAATCGAAGGAGCTGATCGGCATGTACCAGCCCCAGGGCGACAACCGCCACCAGCTGCTTGCCCTGCAGGAAAAAATTCACCAGCGCCGGGCACAACTGGAACAACAATTACACGATATCCAGGCCATGCAGCAGGAGCTCGACGACGTGGAGCAACGCTGCATTGACGCCATGAATGATTTGGAGAGTTAGGCCATGTTCAACAGCAGCTTCAATTTTGATCTGGACGAAACCCTGGTGGCCCTGCGCGACAGCGTTCGCCAGTTCGCCCAGAAGGAAATCGCGCCCATTGCAGCCGAGGTGGATCAGAGCAACCAGTTCCCGCTGGCCATGTGGAAGAAGCTGGGTGACCTGGGTGTGCTCGGGGTTACCGTCAGCGAGGAATACGGCGGCGCCAACATGGGGTATCTGGCCCACACCCTGGTGATGGAGGAAATCTCCCGGGCATCGGCCTCCATTGGCCTGTCCTACGGCGCGCATTCCAACCTGTGCGTTAACCAGATCTACCTGAACGGCACCGACGCCCAGAAAGCCAGGTACCTCCCCGGCCTGGTCAGTGGCGATCAGATCGGCGCCCTGGCCATGAGCGAGCCCGGTGCGGGCTCTGACGTGGTGAGCATGGGCCTGCGTGCGGACAAGAAAGGCGACCATTACCTCCTCAACGGCAACAAGATGTGGATCACCAATGGCCCCGATGCCCACACCTATGTGATCTACGCCAAGACCGACACCAGCGCAGGCCCCAAAGGCATCACTGCATTCATCGTCGAGCGGGATTACCCCGGATTCTCCCGTGCCCAGAAACTCGACAAGCTGGGCATGCGCGGCTCCAACACCTGCGAACTGGTCTTCGAAGATTGTCAGGTACCCGCCGAAAACATCCTCGGCAAGGAAAATGAAGGCGTGAAAGTGCTGATGAGCGGCCTGGATTACGAGCGCACCGTACTGTCCGGTGGCTGTACCGGCATCATGCAAGCGTGCATGGATGTGGTAGTGCCCTACGTACACGAACGCAAACAGTTCGGTCAGGCCATCGGTGAATTCCAGCTGATGCAGGGCAAGCTGGCCGACATGTATGTGACGCTGAATGCCAGCCGCAGCTACCTCTATAACGTGGCCAAGGCCTGCGACCGGGGCGAAACCAACCGCAAGGATGCCGCCGGCGTCATCCTTTACTGCGCCGAGAACGCCACCCAGATGGCCCTGGAAGCCATCCAGACCCTGGGCGGCAACGGCTACATCAATGAGTACCCCACCGGCCGCCTGCTGCGTGACGCCAAGCTCTACGAGATCGGCGCCGGCACCAGCGAAATCCGCCGCATGCTCATTGGCCGCGAGCTATTTAACGAAACCGCGTAAGGGGTCAGACGTCTGAAGTCCAACGTCTGACGACAAAACACGACCAGCTGGAGGGGACGTCCGACGTCAGACACCGGACGTCCGACTGCAATTGCCATGCCCAAGATTAACAGTCAGATCAACCCGGCCAGTCCGGAATTCCAGGCGAACCGGGAGCACAACCTGGGCTTGCGTCAGCAGCTTCAGGACAAGCTGGCCCACATTGCCCACGGGGGCGGTGAAGCGGCGGAGCAACGCTTGCGCGAACGGGGCAAGTTACCGGTGCGCGAGCGCATCGACCGCTTGCTGGACCCGGGCTCCCCGTTTCTGGAAATTGGCGCTCTGGCCGCCGATGGCGTCTATGGCGAAGACGTCCCTGCGGCGGGCTGTGTGGGCGGCATTGGCCGGATCCAGGGCGTGGAATGCATGATCGTGGCCAACGACCCCACGGTTAAAGGCGGCAGCTACTACCCGCTCACGGTGAAGAAACACCTGCGTGCCCAGAGCATCGCAGCGGAAAACCGCCTGCCCTGTGTCTATCTGGTGGATTCCGGTGGCGCCAACCTGCCCCGCCAGGATGAAGTGTTCCCGGACCGGGAGCACTTTGGCCGCATCTTCTTCAATATGGCCAACATGTCGGCCCGTGGCATTCCGCAAATCAGTGTTGTGCTCGGCTCCTGTACGGCTGGCGGCGCCTACGTACCCGCCATGGCCGACGAAGTGATCATGGTCAAAGAGCAAGCCACGATCTTCCTGGCCGGCCCCCCCTTGGTGAAGGCCGCTACCGGCGAAGTGGTCAGCGCAGAAGCCCTGGGTGGCGCCAACCTGCACTGTGAGCAATCCGGGGTGGCAGACCATCTGGCCGAAGACGAGCCCCATGCCCTGGCGCTGGCGCGTAATTGCATCGCCCACCTCAACTGGCACAAGCCGGACCAGGTCAAGCGTCGCGCCGTATTACCCCCCGCTTATGCCAGCGACGAGCTGTATGGCGTCATCCCCACCACCACCCGTCAGCCCATGCCGGCACGGGAACTGATCGCCCGCATCGTCGATGGCTCTGAGCTGGATGAATTCAAGGCCCGCTATGGCACCACGCTGGTGTGCGGCTTCTCCCATATCCATGGTTATCCGGTGGGCATTCTCGCCAATGACGGGGTGCTCTATTCCGAATCGGCCCAGAAAGGCGCGCACTTTATTGAACTGTGCAACCAGCGAAAGATCCCTCTGCTGTTCCTGCAGAACATCACCGGCTTCATGGTCGGCAAGAAATACGAGTCAGAGGGGATCGCCAAACACGGGGCCAAAATGGTCAATGCCGTGGCCTGTGCCACCGTGCCCAAATTCACCGTGATCACCGGTGGCAGTTTTGGGGCCGGCAACTACGGCATGTGCGGGCGCGCCTATGACCCTCGCTTTATGTTCATGTGGCCCAACGCCCGTATCTCCGTCATGGGTGGCGAACAGGCCGCCAGCGTGCTCACCCAGGTGAAGCAGGCTTCCATGAAAAAGAAAGGCCAGCAATGGAGCGAGGACGAAGCCCGTCAGTTCCAGTCCGACATGACCGAGCAGTACGAACAGATGGCCCAGCCCTGGTATGCCAGTGCCCGGCTCTGGGATGACGGCGTCATCGACCCGGCAGATACCCGCGACGTCCTGGGCATGGCCATCTCTGCCAGCCTCAATGCCCCCATCGAGGACACGCGTTACGGCGTGTTCAGGATGTGATTTTGCGTCGGACGTCAGACGCTTAACCCCTGGAGCAAAACATGAGCGTTAGCACACAAATCGAAGGCAGGGTTGCTCGCATTACGCTGGACAATCCTGACAAAAGAAACGCGTTCGATGACACCATCATTGCGTCACTGACCCAGGCGTTTGAGAACGTTGGCGGTGACACCGGGATTCGGGTGGTGGTATTGCAGGCAGCGGGCAAGCATTTTTCCGCCGGGGCCGATCTCAACTGGATGCGGGCCATGGGGCAGCTCGATGAGCAGCAGAACCGTGACGATGCCCTGAAACTTGCCAGGCTGATGCAGGCGATAGATCAGTGCCCGAAACCGGTGATCGCCCGGGTTCAGGGCGCCGCCTTTGGCGGTGCCCTGGGATTGATCTGTGCCGCCGACATGGCCGTGGCGGCAGACAACGCCCGTTTCTGCCTGAGCGAAGTCAAACTCGGCATTATCCCTGCGGTGATCAGCCCCTATGTGGTGCGTGCCATCGGTGCGCGTCAGGCCAATCGTTATTTCATGACCGCCGAAGTCATCCCGGCGGACCGGGCACAGGCACTGGGCATTGCCCATGAGGTGGTTGCGGAAGCCGAACTCGACAGCGCCGTTGGGCGCCTGGTCGAAGCGCTGCTCAGCGGCGGTCCGGCGGCCCAGATCGCCTGCCGGGATCTGATCGCGCGGGTCAGTGACGGCGCCATCGATGAAGCCATGCTGGAAGACACCGCCGCCCGTATCGCCCGCCTGCGTACCAGCGCTGAAGGGCAGGAAGGTCTGAGCGCTTTTCTGGAAAAACGCTCACCAAACTGGATGTAACCCACTTTTCCGTAGGAGCGCCGCTGGCGGCGCGATCAACCCACGCCGGGAATCACGCCGCCAGCAACGCGCCTGCAACCGCAAATAGGCATAACCATGGCAACGATAAAAAAACTGCTGATCGCCAACCGCGGGGAAATTGCCCGTCGCATCATCCGCACCTGCCGGCAACAAGGCATTGCCACCGTGGCAGTGTACTCCGATGTGGATGCCACCCTGCCCCATGTCCGTGAGGCGGATCAGGCCGTATGCCTTGGCCCGGCAGCGGCGCGAGAAAGCTATCTGGTGATCCACAAGATTATCACCGCAGCGAAGGAGACTGGCGCGGACGCCATTCATCCCGGCTACGGCTTTCTGTCTGAGAATACCGAGCTGGCGGCCGCCTGTGAGCAGGCGGGCATCATTTTTGTCGGCCCTAACGCCCGCGCCATTGAAGTAATGGGTGACAAGGCTGCTGCACGTCAGCTCATGGCCGACAGCGGTGTCCCGGTACTGCCCGGTTTCGATGAAGACGGCGCCAGTGACGAGACGCTACTGGCCGCCAGTGACAGTGTCGGCTTTCCGCTGCTGATCAAGGCCGTGGCCGGCGGCGGCGGCAAGGGCATGCGGGTGGTGAACAGCGCCAACGCGTTTGCCGAATCCCTGGCCGCGGCTCGCCGTGAAGCCCGCAGTGCTTTCGGCGATGATCGCGTGCTGCTGGAGCGTTACCTGCCCACCGCCCGCCATGTGGAAGTGCAGGTTTTCGCAGACAATTACGGCAATGCGGTACACCTGTTCGAGCGCGATTGCTCGGTGCAGCGTCGCCACCAGAAGGTCATTGAGGAAGCCCCGGCACCGGGTCTGGATGAACAGACCCGCCAGGCGTTCGGTAACGCTGCCGTTCAGGCCGCCCTGGCCATTGATTACCGTGGCGCCGGCACGGTGGAGTTTTTATACGCTCCTGATGGCCAGTTTTATTTCATGGAAATGAACACCCGCCTGCAGGTGGAACACCCTGTCACCGAAATGATCACCGGAGAAGACCTGGTGGCCTGGCAACTGGCGGTCGCCGCAGGGGAGCCGCTGCCCAAGGCACAACAGCAGATTCAGCGTCATGGCCATGCCATGGAAGTTCGCCTGTACGCAGAAAACCCGGAACAGGGTTTTCTGCCCTCTTCCGGCCTGCTCAGTCACCTGCGTTGGCCCCACGAACTGGCCCGCGTCGATGCCGGGTACGAACAGGGGGACCGGGGCGAAGAATTCTACGACCCGATGATCGCCAAGCTGATCTGCTATGGAGAGGATCGCCAGGCCGCCCGGCAAAAGCTGATCAACGCCCTGAATCGGCTCGAACTGCAAGGGATTCATCACAACGCACCCTTCCTGCGACGGGTGCTGGCGGATGAGGCCTTTGCCCTTGCCGAGCTGGACACCCGCCTGCTGGAGCATCGCCCGCACTTACTCGAAACTGATGCCTGCGAGCCTGCATTGCTGGCCGTGGCCGCCAGCCGACTGGCGGCACTGCCTGCCACTGCCAGTGATCACCCCTGGGAATCACTGCAGGGCTGGCGCCCGCAGGGGCAGCGCGTGCGCGTCACCGCCTGCCAGGTGGACCAGCATCCGGTGATGGTGCGTGAAAATAACGGTGACGCCAGTGCCGAGGCACACACCGGCCAGGTGCAGCTCACCGTGAACGACAGCGCCTTTCGCCTGCGCTGGGGCCAGCAATCGCTGTGTGGCTATTTCCATTTACAGACCTCAACGCGCACCGTACGACTGTTTGTGGGGGGACAGGCTTACACGGTTACCCTCAACCCGTCCCTCGACAACGCTGCACAGGATGCCGCTGGCGGCTTTGTCGCCCCCATGAGCGGTACCATCGTGGCCCTGCATGTTGAGGCTGGCGCTACGGTGGCACCCGGCGATGCCGTGATTACGCTGGAAGCCATGAAAATGGAACACACACTACGAGCCACCGAAGCCGGCACCGTGCAGCATTTCCCGGTGAGCGCAGGCGACAGCGTCAGCGAAGGCACCCTACTGGTCGAATTCGAGGCGGATTCCGCCCGCTGAAACCCAACGGAGACCCCCCATGTCCGCACCGCTCTGGCAACCAGGACGCGCCGAACAACACAGCCAGCTGAGCCATTTCTGGCAGCAGGCCAGAGAGATCAGTGGCGAGCCCCTCCCCGATTACCGGGCCTTGCATGGCTGGTCGGTGCAACACCCGGAAACCTTCTGGCGACAGGTCTGGGATCACTGCGGCATCATCGGCGAACCGGGCAGCACCGTGCTCGAACCCGCAGCGCGTTTTCAGGACTGTCGCTGGTTCCCGCAAGCCACCCTGAACTACGCCGAAAACCTGCTACAGCGTAACGACGCTCACCCGGCCCTGGTCAGCGAGCTCGAAGACGGTACCCGTCAGGTGATCAGTTATGCCCAGCTACGGGTTGCCGCAGGCCAGGTGGCCGCGCAACTGCAGGCGGCGGGCATTCAGCCCGGTGACCGGGTGGCGGGCTTCATGCCAAACCGTATCGAAACCGTGGTGGCAGCCCTCGGTGCCGCCTGGATCGGCGCGGTCTGGTCATCGTGCTCCCCGGATTTCGGCGTATCCGGGGTGCTGGACCGGTTTGGCCAGATCGAACCCCGGGTTCTGATTGCCTGTGACGGTTACCACTACAATGGTAAATGGATTGATCTGGAAACCCGCATCCACGAACTGCATAGCGCACTCAGCCCGGAACTGCTGGTGGTGGTGCCCGGCAAAGGCAGCAGCAGCCGGGTGCAGAAGGCGCTGATCTGGCAAGCGTGGCTCGACGCGGCAGCACCCGCCCCGGAATTTCAGCGCTTACCGTTCAACCACCCCCTGTTCATTCTCTACTCGTCCGGCACCACCGGACAGCCCAAGTGCATTGTTCACGGTGCCGGCGGCACCTTGCTGCAGCAAACCAAGGAACTGCAACTGCACGGCGATGTGGGCCGTGATGACACCCTGTTCTATTTCACCACCTGTGGCTGGATGATGTGGAACTGGCTGATCTGCGGCCTGCACACCGGCGCAACGCTGGTGCTATACGATGGCAACCCCGCCTACCCCTCCACCGCACGCCTGTTTGACCTGATCGACAACGAGCGCATTACCCATTTCGGCACCAGCGCAAAATTCATTCAGGCGGTGGAAAAATCCGGGCTGGTCCCCAGAAAATCCCATCAACTCAATGAGCTTCGTACCCTGTTCTCCACCGGCTCGCCGCTGCTGCACGAGAGTTATGATTTCCTCTATCAGCAGGTCAAACCGGATCTGTTGGTCAGTTCGATCTCCGGTGGTACTGACATCATTTCCTGCTTCGCGCTCGGCAACCCGTTGGTTCCCGTCTATCGCGGTGAACTGCAATGCCTGGGGCTGGGGATGGATGTGTGCGTGCTTGATGACAGCGGGCAAGCCCTGAGCGACCGCAAAGGTGAACTGGTGTGCCGCCAGCCCTTCCCTTCCTGCCCGGTGCAGTTCTGGAATGACCCGGATGGAACACGCTTCCACAACGCCTACTTTGCCCGCTTCGACAATCTCTGGGCCCACGGAGACTATGCCCAACTGGTGCCACACGATGGCAACGACGGTCTGATTATCCATGGCCGTTCGGATGCGGTGCTTAACCCCGGCGGAGTGCGTATCGGCACCGCAGAAATTTACCGGCAGGTGGAAACCCTCGGTGCCATTCGCGAAGCCATCGTAGTGGGCCAGGAATGGCAAGGCGATGTGCGCGTGGTGTTGTTTGTGGTCCTGGCAGAGAGAGAGTCGCTTACCGACACCCTTCAGCAACAGATTCGTCAAGCCATTCGTGAAGGCGCCAGCCCGCGTCATGTCCCTGCGGTGATCCTCACGGTGCCGGAAATTCCGCGCACCGTCAGCGGCAAGATCGTGGAGCTGGCCGTGCGGGAGGTCATCCACGGCCGCCCTGTAACCAACCGCAATGCACTAGCCAACCCACAGGCACTGGAACACTTCTCCGGCAGGCCAGAGTTGGCCTGACCGCATACACCCCACCGACGCACCGTTCGTTGCCAGGGTCATTGACGGCCATCACGAAACGCGCATGATGGGAGGCATTGTGGTTTTACTGTGACACGGCAATGAATAACAACAATAGATTGTTCACACTTTTCTTGCTGCTTCTGGCCTTTCCCCTCGCCCTGCAGGCTCAGGTGGTGACCCTCACCGGCAAGGACTTTCCCCAGCTGCTTGGCAAGCAGAACGGCCTGTACTCGTTCTTTGCCATGAAAGAAGGACGCCTCGCCCCCGTTCCTCACCAGTGGGTGGAATGGTCAGAACAGGGGTATCCGTTCTTTGAGGAAGACGGCAGCACTGACCGAATTGGTGACCCCAGGCGCATCGACGCCGAAGACCGTCTACTGCTGCGATTTGAAGATGGTGGCCCCTCCCTGTCTGGGCAGACCACCGAAAGCGTCGTTGCCCAACTTGCCGTCACCCATGGCGACCAGACCCGTCTTTTCTATCTGGTCAAAAATGCCTATCTGCAGAACACCGATCGATACATCCAGTTTGATCCGTCCACCATGACGATCAAGAGCACGGATTTCGCTCTGACCATGGCAGACAACAACCTGTTCAAATGGAACAACTTCTATTTTCGCGGCTTCGAGGGGGAAAACGGCCAGCGACAAAGTATTCTCGACACGCTGAAACTGCGTTTAAGTGCCGGCGTCTTTGGCGAGAACAACCGCGTCACCCTGAACAACAATAATCTGGATCCCAAGGTCAAACAGATCATCAATGGCCCACTGGCGTCAATGGTGTATGCGTCCACCTCGGTGAAGGTCGCACGGGTACCCGTGCTGAAGATACACAACTATTTTTTGATCATGCCACAGCAAGTGGAAATCCATAGCCGCTTTACTCTGCCCGGCATTGCTGACACGGTACTGGAGCGCCCTGCCCTGGATATTTCCCTGGATGGCAACGGGCTCTACGACAGCAAGCTGGTCACCAGTTGGACCGGTAACCATGTAGCGATCACCGATGGGACACTGTCGGAATCCGAAAAAACCATGCTGACCATGCCACTGGCCGGCGACAACTGGATCTGGTTTGGTACCGGCCGTGGCTTCGATCTGCTGGCACAGCTGGCGTTTGTGAAAGGCTTCAACACCCCTGTCAGGCTGCTTTATCAGGACGACGCAAATCTTGTCAACGAACCCGAGCGCTTCCCCGGGCAGCTTCCCAACGTAGGCTTTTCACTGACCGATATTCCCTTCGGGCAAGAATTCTATTTCGTCACCCGCTTGTTCTACAGCAAGGACAGCAACGGCCTTCCACCCGGCAAATACGCCCAACAAACCATCACGGCTACCAGCGCCTCCCTGCAAATGCAGTAGAGCCTGCCTTCTCTGCCCTACCAGGCACTGAGTGCCTGGCTGGGCTGAACGTCTGATGACCATTTCGGACAACAGAATTCATGAGGTAACACCAACAGCTGTTCTGAACAGGCCGCAGTGGAAATACCCTGTTTAGAGTTGCGGTTAACTTCCCTGAGTAAGGCGCTGATAGATCAGGTCTTTAAGATGCAGACGATTCTGTTTGAGGCGCTCCATTTCCTGATCGGAAAGCGGGCTTTCACGCATTTCCAGGCCCCGGATCTGCTTGTCGAGTTTGTCATGCTCATGTACCCGCGAAAGAAAGTCCGGGTCGGTTTTCGATAGGGCATCAATACGGTCGTGAAAGTCGGGAAATTCGTGGTGGATGCTATGATTTTCGCCCAACATGAACCTTTCTCCTTTGTGACATTCCGTCATTGCGAATACCGACACTACGCCACTATCCGCATACTTTTCAGGCAGCCCTGCCAAATCACCACAATGACTGATTAGATTCAATCCTGCCTGCCCTTACCATCAAATGTTCGAGGGTACTACGTTGTCACCTAAGGTGGGTGGTAGTCCAGTGACCGCACAGGGAGGCGTGCATCATGGCTTTACCGTATCTGTTGACTCGTGAACATCTCCAGACCGGCCTTGAGCAGGCGGCAGATACTTGCTCACAACCTGATGCCGGGTTATTCGGTCCAGGCTCAGTTATCTGGCAACTACTGCGCGAGAACCTCACGACCCTGGCACAAGGGCGGACCTTGATACTGGCCCTGGCCCACAGCAGGCTCTCGCAACTCCTGCCCACCCACCATGATGTCATTCAACGTATTCAACACACTCAGGTGTTTTTGCTGAAGGTGGTTTTCGGCAATCTGGATCAGGCGCTGGTGACATTGAACAGCCAGCGGGCTCGAAACAAGACACTGTTTCAAGTGGATGACAGCGATACTCTGGTTTATATGCTGAGCGCCTGGATTGACTCCTGTATGACGGTTCACCAGAGCGTCATTGAACCGATCAACAGTGCCCTGCAGGAGCGACTCTTTGAAGAAGCAATGCTGCTTGCCCAGGTCATGGGGGTACCCGAGCAGGCCCTTCCCGCAGACTGGCATCGCTGGCGCCGCTGGTGGCAGCACCGATTGGCCAGGCCCGTCTCTCTCTCGCCTCGGCGACAACAGGTTATGGATGCACTACTACGGGAGCAGGGCTATCCGGGCAGAACCCCCTATGGCGCGTATTACCCCCACGCGGCGTATCAATTGCCCGGGCACTGGCAGCAGGCCTGCCAACTGCCACAACGCAATCTGGACCGACACCGGCAGCACCAACGCCAGCTTCAGCGGCTGATGGACATTACCCGCAATCTGCCGGAACGGTTGCGCTACCAGCCCGCTTTCCAGGAAGCACAACAACGGCTGCGTGGCCGGGCCCGGGCGGATCTGGCAACGCGTTTGCTGAATCGGTGGTGGACCGGCGAAAGTGAGCTGGTCAGCAGTGGCTGGTCCATACCGAAAGTGGACCGACTCACCAGCGCCAGCTATTGAGGCAAAGGGAAAGCATCAGGGGTGAAGATCAATGGGGAGAGCCCTCACGGGCACTCCCGGCGGGATCGCGTTATTTGAAACCCCGGTTTTCCTTGATCATCTCGTAGGCCTTACTGATCTCGGCGGTTTTTTCCGTGGCCATGCGGATCATTTCTTCCGGTACACCTCGGGCGGCCATCTTGTCCGGATGGTGCTGGCTCATCAATTTACGGTAGGCCTTTTTGATCTCGGGATTAGACGCCGATTCATCGACCCCCAGCACCTGATAGGCCTGAGCGAGCGATGGCCGCGACGGCCCCTGGCCGTATTGTTGCCCGCCTTGAGCACCCGGCCGGGCACCGGAGAATTGTGCCTGTGCCAACAGCATGTTCAGAATCTGACGGAACTGCTGGGGCGGCACGCCCAACCCCTCTGCCACCCGTAGCAAGACCGCCTCCTCTTCCTCGTGCAAGGTGCCGTCAGCAAGGGCAATTTGCAGCAGCACTTCCAGCAAGACCAAAATCAGTTGCTTGCGAAACCGGACCGCATGGGCAAATTGTGCAACCGTGTCCTGCAAGGGGAAATCGGCTTCCTTGCCACGGTTAAACAACGCAATGGCTTGCTTGCGCTGTTCCTCGTCAAGCTGCATGCGGTCCATCACGGCACGAGCCTGGGTAATTTCATCCTCGCTCACTCTGCCGTCGGCCTTGGCAAGATGCCCCATGATCGAAAACACGGTATCGAACAGGGCTTTTTGCACCGCTTGCTGCTCACCCGGTCCATACGGGCGGAAAGGGTTAAAGGTCCGGACCTGTTCGGCCCCCTTATCGAGCATATGCCCAATCAGCAGACCAATCCCCAGACCGATGGGGCCACCCACCAGCATGCCCAGCAGACCGAGAATAATCTTGCCGCCCCAATTGAATTGCATGGTTAATCCGTTACTTCAGTGAATGAAACCAGCCAAGACTGCTGCTGGTATCCGTTTGTGGCCGGTATTCGGCACTGACCCACCCCTGGTAATCCAGGCTGTCGATATGCGCAAACACCTGTTCGAAATGGATTTCTCCCGTACCGGGTTCATGACGCCCCGGATTATCCGCAAACTGGATATGTCCTATATGGGGACAAAGTCGGGAAAGGGAACGGCAAAGATCACCTTCCATGATCTGCATATGATAGATGTCATACTGCAAACGAATGTTGTCTCGCCCGGCCGCTTCGATCGCCGCCACCGCGGTGGCAGACCGGTCCAGCAAAAATCCGGGCATGTCCACCCGACTATTGATGGCTTCGACCATCAGGGTTCGCCCGTCTGCGGCCAGCAGGTCCGCCGCAAAACGCAGATTATCAACCAGGGTATCGAAGGCGATCTCCAGCGCAAGCGAGTCCGGACGCAGCCCCGCCAGACAATTGATCTGTTGGCAGTCTAATCCGCGGGCATACTCCAGCGCCTGAAAAACCCCTTCACGAAACTCCTCCACCCGATCGGGCAGGCAGGCGATGCCTCGCTCACCCTGCTCCCAGTCCCCCGGTGGCAGGTTAAACAACACCTGGCTCAGACCATGATCGGCCAACCTTGCCTGCAGTTCAGCAATGTCCCAAGGGTACGGAAACAGGTATTCCACACCGCCGAAACCCGCCTCGGCCGCAGCCTGAAAGCGATCCAGAAACGGCAGCTCGGTATACAGCATGCTCAGGTTGGCAGCGAAACGGGGCATCAGGAATCCTTGTCGGCGGCGGGTTCAACCAGTCGGACGCCATTGAGACGCTCCAGTTCCAGCAACAGGCCACTGTGGTCCACTTCACCGTGCCCACTGGCCAACAGCGCGCGGTATTCCTCGAATACACGCTGAGTCAGAGGCAAGCTCAATCCTTCGGCACGGGCTTCATCCAGGATCATGTGAAGATCCTTGAGCTGGATACGGGCGGGAGCCCCAGGCTCAAAGTTACGCTGCAGCATCCGCTCGCCGTGTTGCTCGAGAATCTTGCTGCCCGCAAATCCGCCCATCAATGCCTCTCGCACCTTGTCCGGTCTGGCACCGCCTTTTGCAGCCAACAGCAGGGCTTCGGACACCGCCCCAATGGTAATCCCGACAATGGCCTGATTGGCCAGTTTGGCGAGCTGGCCACTGCCCACCGGACCAATGTGGGTCACCTTTCCCATGGGGTGAAAGATGTCAGCGGCCTGTACGAACGCCTCATCCGCGCCCCCCACCATGATGGAAAGGGTACCCGCTTCTGCACCGCGGGTGCCCCCGGACACCGGTGCATCCAGATACTGGCCACCCTGCTCTTCCACCCGTGCCGCATGCCGTCGAGCCGTACCCGGCTCCACCGAACTCATATCGACCACCAGCGCTCCCTGACGCAGGCCGGCAATGGCGCCACTGTGATACAGCACCTGATCGACTACTGAACCATTCTCCAGCATGGTGATAATCACATCTGCGTCAGCCACGGCGTCGGCGGGGCTGTCTGCCACCCGCGCGCGATCCTGAAACGGTTGGGCTTTATCACGGCTGCGGTTCCAGATCGTCATGGGGAAACCGGCAGCCAGAAGCCGGGAGACCATGGGCGTCCCCATCAGGCCGATTCCGAGAAAACTGATATGCGGTAGTGTCATAGGGTAAAGGCGTCTGAATGTCGCACACGACGTTGTAAGACAGGGTGGGACTCACCCGCAAGAGACAGGATTATTGCTGATCAAGGCCACGGTGAAAACTCGGACATCTGTGCGCACCTCTGTGCGACAGCCATAAAAAGGGCTCCTTATGGAGCCCTTATACGCCGTCAGCCTGTCGCGCGGCTTCTCCACCACAGCACAAGCGCCAGCAGGATGGCGACGGCCTGGGCCGCCACCCCTTGCACCGTCGGATAAATGCCCAACCATTCTATGGTGGGCACACCCAGATAGAAGGCGCTGATCAAGCCCGCTTCCTGAAGGGCTGCAATCCCGTTGCCCAGCAGAATCACCGACAGCACCAGCAGCACAATACTGGTCACCCGGAAGAACAGGCTCAGCGGCAACTTCATGCCGATGCGGAAGAACAGCAGGCAGACCACGGCCAACGCCACGACGGCAGCCGCAATACCGTAGAAAAGGTAGGGCTGCGTGACAGACGTCACCTGGCTCCAAAGCGCCTGGTAAAACAGGATCGTCTCGAAAATTTCCCGGTACACAGAAATAAACGAGACAAACGCCAGTACCCAGACCGTGCCGCTACCCAGCGCCGAGTCCACCTTGTTGCGGATATAGCCCAGCCATTTCTGGCTATGACTGTTGCTGTGCATCCAGAAACCGACATAGAACAGGATAAAGGCGGCCACGACACCCGCCAGCCCTTCCGTCAGTTCACGCGAGGCACCGCTGAAAGTAATCAACGTATTGGCCACGTACCAGGTCACACCCCCGGCCACCAGGGCCAGTATCCAACCCAGATGAATATAACGGGTCGCCCGTACGGCATTGGCCTTACGGGTAAAGGTGAGCAGGGCTGCCACCACCAGCAAGGCTTCCAGCCCTTCCCGGAACAGGATAAAGAAACTGGCCGACAGGGTCGCCGCCGGACTCAACCCATCGCCGGACAAGGCCTCAGCCGCTTGCGCCAGTCCTTGCTGGGCAGCGGACACTTTTTCACTAACCTCACTGGCATCACGCTCGCGGTCAATGGCTTCACGTACGGCCATAAACTGGCCTTCTGCACGTCGCATCAGAGCAGCATCGACCGCCGCCAGCTGCTGCTCAATCATTTCAAAGCCATCCAGATAAGCGGACAGGGCTGCGGCTTTGGCAGCAGCCTGGTCCCCCGCCGTATAAGCCTTGTCTGCCGCGGCAAGCTTGTCATGGCTCAGGGCGATAAAGCGGTTCTTGTTGAACAACGCAGACGGCTCGCTGCGCAAATAACCCAGCGCGGCATAGGCTTTCTCGCCCTGCGCCTTGAGCACATCCTCCGGCGCCTGCGCCACCAGGGTGTCCAGATTCAGCGACGCCTTCATCCCCGGAACGTTGTTGAACGCCGCACGCCCCTCAGAAGCCACCGACTCAGTCACCGCCTTGCTGCCCACGTAAAACGCCAGCGCCCAACGATCGTCGTCGCCAAGCGCGTCGCCGTAGGCCGCCATACCGGTCCCTTCCACCCCCTGGGTGATGGTGGTGTGCAGACCCATCAACGAGCGCCCGTTATAACGGGCGACCTCGGTGAAGTCCGTGGGGGCAGGCTCAAGGGCGGCACCCGCAGGGCCATCGCCCTTGCCCTGCGCCCCATGACAGGCCGCGCAGTGCGTCTGATACAGTGTTGCCGCGCGGGCGAGGTCCGGCGCGGCTTTAGGGGATACGGGGATACCGTAGACCGACACCAGGGTGCCACGGATAGATTGCGCCAACGCCTTGATCTGCGGCTCAGCAGCCTTGTCCGTCACCGCCTGCTGCAGAGCATCCGCCTGCTGCTGAAGCGCGGCTTTGCCATCAGCCTCCGCAAGCGTCGCCACCCCCTCTGCCAGCAGCTCGGTGAACTCCGCCATTTCGGCATATTCTTCTTCGCTGACCACCTGGCCATCGACAACGGCATTGATGTAATCGGCCCCAACGTACTCGACCAGCTGGACAAGCGCGGTCTGGTTTGAGGCAAAGGCAGGGAGTGACAGTGACACTAAAGCGGCCAGGACGAGGAAAAGGCGCCCCGGGGAGTGTGTATGGGTCATATTGAACCTGATTCACAGTTAGAAAGGCGAGTCATTATCATTAAAGCACCCGCCCGCATCAAGACGCGCCTGCGGGGCATCAACCCACCGTAAACGCCAGCACCTTGCTGATGTGAGCCTGGGGCCAGCCACTTTCTGCCTGCCAGGTATTGAAGGCCGCCTGAGCCGCCCGCTGATCTCGCTGACTGGCCGGCGCCTTATCGAGAATGTTATGGGCTTTCAGCACCGCCACCACATCGTCGGTGGGGTACCAGGTATCCCGCCCGACCATGCGCAGAAAGGCCGCTCCGGAATTGCCGCCCAGTTGCTTGCCGCGCTTTTTGAGCAACTGCCACATACCAACCGTGTCATCCGTGGGCCAGACCGCCAACCACTCCCCTACGCTGCCGTATTCCTGGGCCAGATCGATGACGAACTGGGCATTGTGGCGGATCGCTTTCATCTTGCCCCAGTGCCGGATCAACCGCGTATCCTGCATGCGCTCGTCCAGCATGGGGTCGGGCATAAGCACCAGTTTTTCGGGGTCAAACCCAAAAAAGGCCTCTTCAAATGCGGGCCATTTATTATCGACCAGAGAATGTTTGAGCCCGGCGCGGAACACCCGTCGGGTCATGGCAGACAAATACCAGGCGTCATCACGGCTACGCAGAGTGGCCTGATCAGCCACCTCAGGGAGCTGGCTTTGCACCGCCTTCAGGCTGCCTTTACGGTTAACGGCCAGGGCCAGCAAATCCTTGAATGGGGTCACGCTGTTCTCCGTATTTCGTTTTGGTGCTTGGCGAAGCGACATTGTAGAATTGATCCCTTGCGCAACAGAACCCTGGGCGCTTCTTATTTCACGGCCGACCAACGCCGACACAGACAAACAGGACCGGCATGACCATCGACAGTTATCACGTCAACAAATCCGACAAGCTCAAAGGCGTATGTTATGACATCCGCGGCCCGGTGCTGCGTGAAGCGCATCGACTTGAAGACGAAGGGCACCGTGTGATCAAACTGAACATCGGCAACCCTGCCCCGTTCGGTTTCGAAGCCCCCGAAGAGCTGCTTCAGGACGTGATCAGCAACCTGCCCGAGTCCACTGGCTACTGCCATTCCAAAGGCCTGTTCCCGGCGCGCAAAGCCGTCATGCAATACACCCAGACCAAGGGCATCGAAGGGGTTACCGTTGATGATGTGATCATCGGCAATGGGGTCTCCGAACTGATCGTCATGGCCATGCAGGCACTCCTGAACAGCGGTGACGAGGTTCTGCTGCCCGCCCCTGACTACCCACTGTGGACGGCCTCTGTCCGCCTGTCCGGTGGCACCCCGGTGCACTACCTGTGCGACGAGCAACAGGACTGGCAACCGTCTCTGGAAGATATTCGTGCCAAGGTAAACAAGAACACCAAGGCTCTGGTCATCATCAACCCCAACAACCCGACCGGGGCCAACTACGAGCCGGCCATGCTGCAGGAACTGCTGCAGATTGCCCGCGAAAACAACCTGATCGTGTTCGCCGACGAGATCTACGACAAGATCCTGTACGACGGTGAAGAACACACCTCCATTGCTTCCATGGCCGATGACCTGCTGTTCATCACCTTCAATGGGTTGTCCAAGAATTACCGTGCTGCGGGCTTTCGTGCCGGCTGGATGGTCATTTCCGGCGCCAAACACCGCGCCGAAAGCTATATCGAAGGCCTGGATATGCTGGCCAGCATGCGGCTGTGTGCCAACGTCCCCAGCCAGCACGCCATCCAGACGGCCCTCGGGGGTTACCAGAGCATCAATGATTTGGTACTGCCCACCGGCAGACTCGGTCGCCAACGGGATCTGGCCTGGGACATGCTGGAATCTATCCCCGGGGTCAGCTGCGTGAAACCAAAATCCGCTTTGTACCTGTTCCCGAAACTGGACCCGAAAGTCTTCCCGTTCCAGGACGATGAAGCCTTCGCACTGGATCTGCTTCGCGAAGAGAAAGTGCTGATCGTGCAAGGCACCGCCTTCAACTGGCCGGATCCCGATCACTTCCGCGTGGTATTCCTGCCACGAGTGGATGATCTCGAAGATTCCATCGGGCGCATTGCCCGGTATCTGGATCGGGTACGAAAAAAATAGCGTTTATCGCTGTTAACTATTCACTGTTAACTGTTAGCTGCCTTTATGTCTCATCTGCACATCGACGACTTCAGCCATGATGTGGCCCGCATACTGATGCAGGCCTACATGACCTTCCCTCGCCCCGGCGCGCTGTATGTGGAAGATGTCATCGGCCCGACGGAAGTCGATGATGTGGGCCTGCACAGCGCCCGGCATATGGCCTGCCTTGGGGCGATGCTGTGGCTGGCGGAGGAAGGTTACCTGCGCTATCAAGCCACCATCTTTGAAGAGGGGCTTGAGCAGGCGGTGTTGACCAACAAGGCTTTTGTGCTGCTCACCGCGCTGAGTGAGCTGCGTTTTGACTCTACCGACCCGCAACTGCCTGCCACCGTGCAGCATGAGCGCGCCACCCTGGCCGAACAATTCCTGCGGGCAATACGCAGCCAGGATTCAGTGCGCACCACTGCGGTCGTTCGTTACCTGCTGTCAAGACAACCAAGCCCGGTACAGGCAGAAGAATTCAGTGATCTGATACCCAACTTACCGGCCGACGCACCCTCCCTGCTTTAGCACGAATCGCGAAGATTGCTATAGCCAGCTTGCTTCGAAACTGGGTATTTTACCGTGCTTGACCTTCGCCCAACGCAGATCAGGCTTGATCCAGCTCCACCGGCCGACGATAGCGATAATGCAAGGTTTTCAGTGCCGGCTCTTCGGCTTCGTCGAATCCTGCCGTGCCGGGTAGCCGTGCAATGCGCTCAGCGCCAGGCAGATTCTCTGCAACGCAGTTCTCCAACCAGGCATAATCGAGCCAGGGCGCATTCACACACGCCAGAATCTCGGCATCCCGGGCCAGCAATTTGTGCAGCTTACGAAGGACTTTCGGATAGTCCTTCTCCACCATGAAGCTACCCTTCTGGGCGCTGGGCGGGTCGATCACGATAATGTCGTAGCGGCCCAGGCTGTGAAGCTTTTTCCAGCTACGGAAGATGTTGTGTGGCAGGTAATGCACTTTGGCATCCTGAAACCCATTGAGCGCGTGGTTCTGCTTGCCCAGCGTCAGGGCCGCATCTGAGAGGTCGATATTGACCACCGACTCGGCCCCACCCGCCAAGGCCGCCACAGAGAAACTGCAGGTAAAGCTAAACAGGTTCAGTACTTTCTTGCCTTCTGCCCGCCCCCGAATCCAGCGACGCCCTTCGGCCATGTCGGCAAAAAAACCCAGATTCTGTCCACGCTGAAAATCCAGCTTGTAGCGCAGGCCATCTTCTTCTGCCACTGGCAGCTCGGGCAATTCACCACAGACGAGCTCGTTGTCGGCCTTGCCATCGTAGCGGTGCTGTATCACAACGGATGTGCACGCCAGAGAGACCATCACCGTTCGCAGCATATCTCGCAGTTCGCCAAGAACCGTCTCGTCCTGCTCCCGAAACACGGTAGCCACCAGCACCGGGGCAAAGCAATCCACCGTCAGCCATTCCAGTTCTGGTACGGTTTTCCCACGGCCATGGAAATAACGGATTTTCGGCTGGGACGATGGAACCAGATATGAAACAAGCAGGTCAGAGAGAGAGACAGGCATTGGGGGTCATTTCAGTCACATAAACAGGGGGTGCGAAGTATCGCATACCTTGTATCAGGACGCCCCGCCCCCATTGAGAGTTTTACCCCTACATTGACGGAGAACCACGACGATGATGCGCATTGCGCTTTATCTGCTGACCAACCTGGCGGTGATCGTAGTCGCCAGCATTACCCTGAGCCTGCTCGGGGTGAACACGTATTTCGCGCAGAGCGGCGGTGGGCTGGACCTGGGCAGTTTGCTGATTTTCAGTGCCGTGTTCGGTTTCGCCGGCTCCCTGATTTCGCTGTTTATCTCCAAGCCCATGGCCAAATGGTCTGCACGGGTCAAGATCATCGAGCAGCCCGACAACCAGGCAGAGCGCTGGTTACTGGATACCGTGAAGGAGCTGTCTGACAAGGCCGGAATCAAAATGCCGGAGGTTGGCATCTTCCCTGCCCAGCAATCCAATGCCTTTGCCACCGGCTGGAACCGCAATGACGCCCTGGTGGCGGTATCCCAGGGGCTGATGCACCGTTTCCGCCCCGAAGAAGTCCGTGCCGTACTGGCGCACGAGATTGGGCACGTGGCCAACGGCGACATGGTTACCCTGAGTCTGATCCAGGGGGTGGTCAACACCTTCGTGATCTTTGCCGCCCGTGTGGTCGGGTCGGTCGTGGACAGCTTCCTTCGCCGCGATGATGGCTCCGGCGGGCTGGGCTTCGGTTACTACATCGTAGTGTTCATCGCGGAAATTATCTTTGGTATTGCTGCCAGCGCCATTGTCATGTGGTTCTCCCGTTTCCGAGAGTACCGCGCCGATGAGGCGGGGGCTGAACTGGCGGACCGAAACAGCATGATCGCTGCGCTTCAGCGACTGAAAGCCGAATCCGAGGTGCCAAACCAGATGCCCGACACCCTGGTGGCCTTCGGCATCAATTCCGGATTCAAGCAGGGCCTGAAGGCCATGTTTTCGTCCCACCCACCGCTGGACGACCGGATTCGCGCGCTGCAGAAGCTGTGAACAATGAATAGTTAACAGCGACGCAACCCAGGCGTGCTGTTCACTCAAACAATGAGGCCGCGCCCATAGTCTGGATGCGGCCTCTTTCGTTTAAACACAGTCCAATTCAAGACCGTGCCACTGTTCACTATTCACTGCCCCCATCCGCCGCTACCCGATACAAGATCTGATCTTCATAACCCGTGGTAACAGGCCACAACCCGCACAATGCCCGATCCAGTAACGGATCGCCGGTATCCACCACAAGCGGGCGCCCTTCCAGGGTTTGTAATTTTGTACGTGTGGCCAGAATCTGGATATTGTCCTTGCCAAGACGGCGAATCAGCGCCGGGCTGAACTGCTGGTTTCCTCGCCCAAACAAGTGCCCCTGCCCCCCAATGACGGTAATGACCGCTTTGGCTGGCTGATCACCAATGAGTGCGAGCAACTCACTGGCACTTGCATCCGACCTGACGACTTCATGATTGTAAACGACATCCACACCCAGCAGCGTGTTCTCCAGCCCCAACTGCTCCATAACGACCGCCACTGTGGACCCGGACCCCATCAGATACCAGGTATCAGCCTCGAGTGAATCAGCCACCCACGCGGCAGCCTCGGTGACCACCAGGTCCTCGACCTCACGCCCTCCACATTTGACCTGCTGCAGATAACGCGCTTCCGCCGGCACCTGTAATTCCCCATAGTGACGGGCACGTACGACCCCGTCCCGGAAAGCGACTTCATCAATATCCCGCACTTCTGCGGGCTGCAACGCCACCAGCTCCCCGGCAGCCAGTTTCGCCAACAGCGCGCCGGCGGCTTCAGGATTGATAGCGTAGACCGCCGAATGCATCTTGCACCCTGCTGGCACACCCAGCACCGGTAGTCGCGTACCCAGGGCATCCACAAGATCCCTTGCTGTGCCGTCACCGCCTGCGAACAGGATCAGTTCTGCGCCTGCCTTCTCAAGGGCCGTTGCCGCATGACAGGTATCCTCGGGGGAACTGGGCATGATCGATTGGCCCACCACCTCACAGGCAACACCCGCTATCTGACAACTGCTTTCCCCCATATCCCCGGCCCAGGTCAGGACGCGAAGTTCGCCTACCTCTTTCAAGGCGCTCAACGCCCGCGCCATGCGCGCTGGCGCCTGGGCAATGGCACCGCGACGCAGCGCTTCCTCTCTGGTCGCTATGCCATCACTCCCTTTCAGCGCCACACTGCCACCCAGTCCGGCATAAGGGTTCACCAGTACTCCCAGACAAAGACCATGCTCAGCTTTCATAAAAGGGTCATATCCCGATACAAAAATGACGTTGCCGGCAGCAGGCTGCCACGTATACATTTTAAGAGATTACGCACCAGGGGATTCGCCATGAACTTGCAACAGCCACACCCTGAAAGCACCTTTAATGGCGCCGCAATCATTGATGATAACGACTGTGAAGTGCCCATCACCGAGGCCATGATCCAGCAGGCTTGCAAACGCCTGGAGCACCTCGGCCATTACCCTGCCGATGATAACCTCAAGCGGTTACAAACAAGCGGGACAAGATAGGCTGCCATTGCGGATCTACCGCGCCGCGAGGCTGCCAGTGATGCAATTCGTGCCGCAACGGATAGTCTTTGCGTAAACGATCGAAGGCTGCCGCGGGATCCGCCTGTTCAAGGCTATCCCCCAGGCGCCGGTGATCTTCGCGCAGGTCGTAGGCAGCCTGAAGCAGAGATAGTAAGTCGTCCTCGCTGCTCACTGGCAGGTCCATAAAAGGCTTTGACAGCACGTTGGCTCGCGCCGCAGGTGCTACTTGCAACCAGTCACAAAGGGCCCCATGAAGCATCTCGGTGCCCTTGAGTTTACCTTCCACGCTGTAACCCGCGATATGCGGTGATCCGTACTGCACTTGTCGATACAGTGCCTCGGGCACAACAGGCTCACTTTCCCAGACATCCAGAATCGTCATGGGACCTTTGCCCTGCTCAAGCAAAGCAAGCAATGCCTGATTATCAACAACGGCACCACGACATGTGTTGATCAACATCTGGTTGTTGCGCATGGCCCTCAGCCGTTTGCTGTCCAGCAAATGTACCGTCGCGTCTTCACCCGCTTCTGTAAGGGGGACATGCAACGTGACGACATCACACTCCAGCACCTCGTCGATCGTACCAAGCCCAGCCACACCTTTTCTTGCCAACAGAGGGTCGCAAACCCGTATCGTCATACCCAGTGCGCGAAGCCAGTCGACCACTCGCCCGCCAACATTGCCCATTCCCACAATCCCGGCACTCAGACCCACAGGGCTGCACTGGCGTTTCTTGCACAGTAATAGCACCGATTGGAGCACATACTCTGCTACCGCCCTGGCGTTACAGCCCGGAGCATGGGCAAACATAATGCCTTGAGATGCCAGCCACGCCTGATCAATATGGTCTGTGCCTATCGTGGCTGACCCCACAAAACGCACCCGGGTATCAGATAACAGGGCCTGATCAACACGAGTAACAGATCGAACCAGCAAGACATCCGCATCCACCAGTTGCTCTCGCCGCAGCCGCCTCCCCTCGTGTTGTTCGACACGCCCAAGCGCCTCAAAGGGCTCAAGCCCGGGCATATTGGCATCTGCAATGATCTTCATTGTTTCCCCAAAGCGTCCGTCCCTCTCAAAAGTGCATTGGCATGACGGTCGCGAAACAGTTTGAACTTGGCAAGGACACCTGGACAGGCCTTTGCCCCTCTCGCAGTGAACGACGAAACTCACGAAGAGATAATGGCAACCAGGTAACATCGTAGCGCCGCTGCGCCGCAGCATGATAACAGTCCGTGGCAAACAGCGCCGGCTGCGCACTTTTCGCAACCCGGCTCCTGTGATGCCGAGAACCCCTGTTTCAGTGCCAGCTCCAGCCTGATTAACCATTCTCGGCGCAGCCAGAGGCACCAGGACGATACCCAGCAATTCACCCTGGATATCGAATTTTAAGCTCATTTAGAACCAATATCGCCACATTTAGTCAGGTTTTCGCATCCCCGAGCCCCTCCAGCTTGACAATAGAAGCCAGCAAATATTGCTTGAAGGCCAATAATGACCGACGTTCGTCCTTGATTTAAGCCATTCTTCTGATTACAACTATCGGTATAGCTGCCGAAGAAATCCCGGCTAATAACAACAAATGAAGCGATAGCTATCCCATGAAAGCATTCCTGCCTTTTTGCGGCGCCCTGGTTCTGGGTCTGTCTTCCTTTGCCGTGGCCAATAATGACGAGGGTCTTTCCGAGCAAATCCGCCAGCTCAAAAATGAAGCGCTGGACCTCAATCGGGACCTGACACTACTGGAAAGGGAGCTGGTTTACGCGTCTCCGCAAACCAATATTTTTGTTTCGGTGGATGTGGGCACCCCTATCCGACTGGTCGATATCAATCTCACCATTGATGGTGACCATGTGGGTTACCACTTTTACACGGATCAGGAATTTGAGGCCCTGACTAAAGGCGGCATCCAGCGCCTCTACACCGGCAATCTGGCCAGTGGTCGTCATGTACTGGAAGCCACCATCACCGGCTACGACCCACTCGGCAAGGACTACCAGAAAACCACCAGCTATACCTTCACCAAGGGCGCCGGTCGCAAGATGGTCGAAATGCAGGTGGTGGACGACCTCAACAAGCAGCAACACAAATTTGAATTCCGTGAGTGGAATCAGCAATGATCCCTCGATTTTTGCGTCCCTGCTTGCTGGCTGTTTGCGTTGCTGCCGGCGCCTCGTCTTCCCACGCTGCCAAGGTCGAATTCTTTGACGACATCGACATGGGTCCCATTCCGCTTGGCGTAGAAGAGCATCGCTACCTGGCTTTCGGTGAAGTCATGTTTGATTTCTATCGGCATGCCAACTTTGACGCCATCAACAAGTTGTTGGTCAATCAGCACCAGGAACTGTTCAACGAAGACACCGATTACGCAGAATTGCTACTGGGCGATCTGTACGTGACGTACGGCCTGCCGGGCAACGCCGAAATCATTTTCAACCGTTTGCTCAAGAAAGACATTCTCAGCCGGACCCGCGCTCAGACCTGGCTTCACAAGGCGGCACTCCACTACCGCGAAGGCAATCTTGATGAAGCTGCCATGATCCTTGATGGGGACAACATCAAGGGACTGGAAGCTGCTGACGAAGCCCGCCGCCGACTCATGCTCGCCAACATCCTGATGGCTGAACAGGATTTCATTGGCGCCATGGACTACCTGAACACCGTCCCCGTCGATACGGATGAGGGCCGCTACGCCACTTATAACATGGGCGTCGCGATGATTCGTGCCGGTCATGATGACGACGGATTGAAGCTACTCAAATCACTCCTCAATGCTGGCGGTAATTCGGATCAGGCGCTGGCCTTGCGTGATCGGGCAGCACTGGCAGCGGGATTGACAGAGATCCGCAACGGCAATCTGGAGAGTGCCCGCAGCGATCTGCGCAAGGTTCGCAGTGATGGCCCCTTCTCTGAAGATGCCTTGCTTGCGCTGGGATTGGCGAATTACCGAGCTGGTGACATAAAAAAGGCGCTCCCGCTGTGGCTAGAGGCGGTGCGAAGAAACAGCAACCACCCCTCCGTGCAAGAGGCCCTGATGCTTGCCCCAAGAGCGTATGAAGAACTTGGCGGCATGCCTCAGGCGCTGGCGGGCTATCAGTACGCGGCCAGCCAGTATCGTGAATCCATGAAAGACATCCAGCGAGCCATCAATCGCATTCAGGAAAGTGGCTGGGCCGAAAATTTGTTGCCTGAAGATGTCAACGAAATGGGCTTTCTGCCGGCCAATAGCGACGACATGGCTGCTGGTGGAGAGTTGTCGTATCTATACAAACTGTTTTCCAGCAACGCGTTCTCTCAACGCTTTGAACATTATCGGCAAATCCACCAGATCAAGAACATGGTCGAGCACTGGCAACGGTCGCTTCCCGCCATGCAGGAAAGCTACGCGATTCAGCAGAGCAGCCTCAACAAATACCTGCCTCACGTCCGCCAGTCTGTTTCTGAACAGATTCGCCGGCAGGAACGACTTTCCGTAGCGACAGACCAACTGGCCAGCGACATTCCCAACTATGTCGACATGAGTGAGCCACAGCATGTTGCCACCCCTGAACAGGCGATCATGTGGAGCAAAGTTGATGGGCTGGCCCGTCAATTCGGGACCATTTCCGGCTCCAGCCACCAAAATGCCCTGCGTCTGCGCCGGGTACGAGGCCTTTTATTGTGGGATATTGCCCACCAGTCGGTAGAACAAAGGGAAAAACAGATTCAAGATGCTGCCACACTCCAAGACCAGAATCAGGTACTTGCAGAGCGCGTCGCTGCCGTCAAACAGCAAATACGGGATGCCACCCTGCGTACCCGTGACGATCTGGGCGCACGCCTGGCGTCACAAAACCAACGGATCGAACGGATCCGTGTAGAAACGATAAAAACGCTCGAGGCACTGGAAAAAAGCATGCAGAACGATGCCCTGAAGTTACTGCAATCCAACCAGAAAAAGCTGGCTGACCAATTAGCCGAAGCGCATCTGTCCATTGCTCGCATCCAGGATACATCTGTCTCTGGCGACAAGAATCAGAGGACTTCATCGTGAACCGTTTTCGTCTGCACGGTCTCGCAGCTGCCATCATCACCCTATCCGGCTGTGCCAGCGCGCCTACAAGCGGCACTCTTGAACAGCAGGCACAGTTCGGCGGAACCACTCTGGGTGATTTGGAAAGCACAGATATCATTATCGAAGAGCAGCAACTCGATAATGCTACCACGCAGGATGCGCTGGACAGCTATCGGCAGGCAGCTGAACTTTTTGACGACCCTGAGCGCCGCGCCAAAACCCTGCGGCGAATGGCTGACCTGGCTCTTTCATCAGCCACGGAGCAGGATCTCCATGCTGCAGAAGAAGAAAATGCTCGCCTAGAACAACAGATAGACCAGATGGTGTATGACAACACCATGGCACAGGTAAACACAACCCAGGACACCGAACGAAAACTGGCCTTGCTTGACGTTGCCGGCAGCATGGCCCCATCGGTTCCTGACGAAAATGTCGATTACAGCACAGCCATCTCCCTGTACCAGGAACTCTTGAGCAACACCAATGATCCAGAGCAACGGGCCGAAGCTTACTACCTTCTCTCCAAAGCCTATGCAATGGACGGAGATCTGGACCGGGCACGGGAAAGTCTTGATTCTCTGGTAAGCCAATACCCGAACAGCGAGTGGGCACTGGAATCCCAGTTCCGTCGTGGTGAATTACTCTTCTCTGAAGGTGATTTCGAATACGCTGAGAAGGCGTATGCCGATGTTATCCGTCGCGGCAAGAACAACGAATTCTACAACCAGGCTCTCTATAAAAACGGCTGGAGCCACTACAAACTTGGCGACTACAAAGACGCACAAAACAGCTTTTTCACCCTGCTGGATAACCTGAATGGTCATGTCGCACTGGACGATGACACCAGTATGGAAGGCAAGCTGTTCAAGGACACCCAGCGAGTCGTCAGCCTGGCCTTCAGCAACCAGGACGGAGCCGAATCGGTACGCAAATGGTTTGCTCGCAACGGCAGCCGGGACTACGAGCCTGAAATCTATCGCACACTGGGTCAGGTATACCTGAATCAGGAGCGTTTCCGCGATGCCGCGGAAACCTTCGATATGTACGTGAATGTCTATCCCGATTCTGAGCTGGCCCCTGAATTTTCCAGCTTGCAGATCGATTCGTACCAAAAGGGGGGGTTCCCCACTCTGGTCCTCCCAGCCAAAGAAAAATACGTTCAGCACTATGGCATCACCAGCGACTACTGGAACCGCCATCCGGACATTCGCGAACAGTATGTTGACTTGCTGAAAGGCCACATTCTCGATCTGGCGCAATACCACCATGTACTGGCACAAAAGGCCGGCAAACCTGATGCCTACCTGGAACCGGCGCAGTGGTACAAACAGTACCTGGAGACTCCGCCCGTCAGCACCAACCAGGGTGACGTGAATCACCGCTATGCCGATGTGCTTTATGCAGCCAACCAGTACCCAGCAGCCATCACCGAGTTTGAACGCACGGCGTACAGCTATCCTGACTATGCCGAATCTGGCAACGCTGCGTTCTCCGCCCTGATCGCCTATCAGCAGATACTGTCCAGTGAGCAGCTTCAGGAAGAAGAAAAAGCGCCATGGCGCCAGCAGAAGATCGCCAGTTCTCAAAAGTTTGGCCAAACCTTCCCTCAGCACCCGGAAGTCCCCAACGTCCTGCAGAACATCGCCGAGGACCAGCTGGCTCTGGGCGATGTTGAAGGCGCCGTCAAAACCGCAGGCATTCTGGTTAGCCGCCAGCCGCCACCTTCCAGTGCTCACCTGATGTATGGCTGGGCCACTATAGCCAACGGCGAGTTTGATCTGGCCAACTACAAGGTATCAGAGCTTGCCTATGGCAAGCTGCTGGCACTGGAACTGACTCCGGAAGACCGAGCCCAATATCGAGAAAAACTGGCGATCAGCATTTATCGTCAGGCGGAACAGGCGCAGCAGGCTGGCAACATGGATCTTGCCGCCGCCACTTTCCTTCGTGTCGGTCAGACTGTCCCTGAAGCCGCAGTGCGAAAGAACGCCGATTTCGATGCTGCCACCGTGTTCATCGCCCAAGGCAAAAGTGCAGATGCGATCCCGGTACTGGAATCGTTCCGTCAACGCTACCCTGGTGACGCGCTGACCGACACCATTCCCGACAAGCTGGCAGTCGCTTATGAGCAGCAGGGTAATTACACCGCCGCCGCAGGTGAGCTGGCACTGATTGCATCGAACTACAAAGCAGAGAATGCTGAACTATCACGCCAGGCACTGTGGAAGGCTGCAGAGATGCAAGACCGCGCCAACCAGCCGGACGCATCCATTGCCCTCTATAAACAGTACCTTCAGGAATGGCCGGAACCCTACGACTTCCGCTCAGAAGCCCAGTTCCGACTGGTTGAGCTGAACCGCAAAACCGGCAACAGCGAGCGGGAAAATTACTGGCTGAGACAACTGATCGCGAGCTATCGCGAGGCCGGCAGCAATGCTTCAGATCGGGTCGCATGGCTCGCCGCTTATGCCAGCTTTACGCTTGCGGAACCAAACTTCCAGAAGTTCAACAACATTAAACTTGAGCAGCCGTTGAAAGCATCGCTTGCTGCCAAGACTGGTGTCATGAAAACCGCCCTGGCAGATTATCAGGCTGTAGCGGACATTGGCGTGGCGGAGTATGCCACTGCCGCCAACTACAAGATCGGTGAAATGTATCGGGTACTGGCCAAGGATCTGATCGAATCTGAACGCCCCAACGGCCTGGATGAACTTGAGCTTGAAGAGTACACCATGCTGTTGGAAGACAAGGCACTACCCTACGAGGATCAGGCCATCGATATTTTGATTGCCAATGCGGATCTGGTCACCGACAAGATCTACGACCAATGGGTGAAGAAAAGTTTTGGCGCCCTCGCCGAACTGATCCCTGGCCGTTATGCGAAGTTTGAACAGGTTGAGGACCATGTGGACATTATTTACTGATCACGGCAAATCACTGCTGACAGCATCAGGGCTGACTGCTGCGCTGTTGCTTTCTGGCTGTGCAACTACCGGCGGTGGTCTGGACGGTGAAACTGCCCAGGGAAATACCAGCAGATATGAAGGCCAAAAAGCCGGTGGTGCCGCTTCGGATAGTGATGCAGTGCATATTCCTCCGGTGCCTCACGATCCTGCCGTGGAAAAAGTCGCTCAGCAAGCCATGGGCGAATATGCACGGGCCCTTCAGACTCGAATGGCGGGTAATGACCAACAGGCGCTGGTGATGTTCCAGTCCCTCGCAGAACGCTACCCACAACTTTCGGGTCCCAGACTGAATGTCGCGCTGATTTACATGCAGAAGGAAGATTGGGAAAAAGCTGACCAGGCCTTCCGTGATTGCCTGACGGTGAATGATGCGAACCCCTACTGCCATAACGGCCTGGGGCTTGCCTTGCGTGAACAGGGAAAGTTTGACGACTCACGAATGCATTATCAGCGAGCGCTGTCCCTGGACCCCAAATACGCCAGGGCACACTTCAATCTCGCCGTACTCGGAGAGCTCTACCTTCAGGATCTGAATCTTGCCCTCACACACTTCCAGGCCTATCAGAATCTGCAAAAGCAACCCGACACCAATGTTGCCAACTGGATTGCGGACCTGAAAAATCGGGCTCCGGACGCCCCTTCCGCTCAACCTGTCGCCGGTAATGGTGCAGGTCAGCACAATGGAGACGTGAACTGATGAAATCAATCATTACAGCTTCTGGTATCCCCAAAGTAGCGGGTTTGGCAGCGCTGTTTGCCGTTGCCAGTTTCAGCACTCTGCCCTCCTATGCTGCCGATGCAAGTGAAAACCAGGGAGCCTCTACCAATGTTATCGGCACCCAGGAAGCACCCACAGTGCTGAACGTCGTGCCGTGGAAAGACCGTGAAGTGAAACTGGAAAAGAAAGATCCCACCTCCAGTTTGCTTAATCGTGTACTGGAACCCCTCGACCAGGAAGTACTGATGCGCGAAATCGAATACCACCAACTCCTGACGCAGGAGCCGGATAATGATGGTCTGTTCCTCGACTAGTCGACACTTCAGCCAAAGTTACCAGATGCAGACAAGCATTTTTTCTGATAAATATTAGCCCTTTGGGGAAGGCGTCAGCACCAACTCTCTGGATACACTGCTGTTCGCCATTTACAACAACACATCCAAGGAACACCGCAGGAGAAGTCCATGCCCACCACTGCCACTGCTGCCGCACAGAATTCTGGCATTATCGAAACCTCCATCCAGTTTATTCAGGATGGTGGCTTTTTCATGTATCCCATCCTGATCGTGCTGGCACTGGGTGTTGCCCTGTCTCTGGAGCGTATCATTTACCTTCAGGCCACCAAGGCCAAGAACCAGAAAACCTGGAAAGACGTTTATCCATTGATTGCCAAAGGTCAGTTCCGTCAGGCGCTGGACGTGGTCAGCAGCAGCAATACCGGTATGGCCAAGGTCATCGGCTATGGCCTGGAGCGCGCCAAAACCGCACGCCGTCATGATGATATCGAGCTGGCCATGGAAGAAGGGCTAATGGAGATCATTCCACGCCTGGAGACCCGCACCCCATATATCGCCACTTTCGCCAACATCGCTACTCTGCTTGGCCTGCTGGGTACCATCCTTGGTCTGATCAGCGCCTTTACCGCCGTCGCCAGTGCCGACCCGGCGCAAAAGGCAGACCTGCTCTCCGCGTCCATTTCCGTTGCCATGAACACCACCGCCTTCGGTCTGATCGCTGCGATCCCGATGCTGCTGGCGTTCGCCTTCATTAACTCCATGACCGGCAAGCTGGTCGACAGCATGGAAATGGCCTCGGTGAAATTCGTTAACGTCTTCCGCCAGGTATCTGCCCAGCAAGAGCGCAAGAACGACGGCCAATAAGCCGAGTTCCTGTATTCGCCAACCTGGTGTAAGGATCTGGTATGCGATTTCGCAGACGACGTTCGCACGACACCGAGGTGGAACTGAACATCACTGCCTTTTTGAACCTGATGGTAGTGCTGATTCCTTTTCTGCTGATCAACGCGGTCTTCGCGCAGGTTTCCATCCTGCAGCTCGACCTGCCCGCGGTGAACGAAAGCAGTACCCCCTCGGAAGACGACGACAAAGACAAGCTGGTACTGGAAGTACTGATTTACGGTGACCGCTATGAAGTGGTAGACCGCAAGAGCAGTGCGGTACTGAAAATCGTGCAAAACAAGGGCGAAGAACATGATGCGTCCGGCCTGCATGACTATCTGGTTCAGCTGAAGAAAAAATTCCCGTCCGAGACGGCCATTACCCTGCTCTGTGAGGATGACACGCCCTACGAGGTGATGATTCACACCATGGATGCAGTGCGGCTATACAACGAAAAAATGAACGGGCAAACCATCAAGAAGGAACTGTTCCCTAGCATCAGCATTGGTTCAGCTCCCGCCGACAAGGCTGGCCAGAAAGGAGGTGACGCGTGAAGAAGTCTGCCCGCGCCCGCCGTATGGCTCGCCATCATGGCAAGCACAAGACGGTCGCAACACTGAACCTGACCTCGTTGATGGATATTTTCACCATCCTGTTGATCTTTTTGCTGGTGAACAATAACAACGCGGCCAAGCTTCCGGACAATCAGGACATCCAGCTCCCGGAGTCCATTGCCCAGGAACTGCCTAGTGAGGTATTGACGATTCAGGTAAGTCCCAACGATGTCATCGTAGAGGGGCAGCGAATCGCTGACACCGAAGCAGTAAAAGCTCAGCAAGAACGCACCGTCAAAACACTGGTTGATGAGCTGAACTTTCGCGCCTCTCAGAGCTTGGGAGCTGGCGCCGACGAAGAACGGGAAGTCATGATTCTGGCTGACCGTGAAGTCCCCTACGCCGTCATCAAGAAGTTGATGCGTAGCTGTATGGAAACCCCCTATACCAAGGTGGCCTTCGCTGTCCTCAAAGTGGCAGAGGAGGAAGATGAATGACGCAGAATAACAAGAACATGCTGCGCATCCTCATTGATGGCACCCTGCCTTGGGACAAACAAGAGGGGGAAAACCGGCGGCTGTACGGCATCGTACTGGTCCTGTTGATTCTGGCCCTGTTCCTGATGATTCTGGTGGAATCTGTCACTATCGAGAAGCCGGATCGTCGCGAGCAGCAGAAGATTCCAGAGCGGCTCGCCCAGTTGGTGATGGAGAAGAAAAAAGAACCACCACCTCCTGAACCTGAGCCCGAACCCGAGCCAGAGGAAAAACCGGAAGAACCCGAGCCGGAAGAACCCAAGCCTGAGCCTAAGCCAGAGCCGAAGCCGGAACCCAAACCTGATACCACACCCAAGGAGCGTGATCAGGCCAGGGAAACCGCCCGCGCCAAGCTCGAAGAGGACCTCGGTGACTCCCTCGCCGGCCTGGATGATATTGGCCCTCTGGTTACCACGGGTTCCGACCTCAGAACCGGGGGCGACAGCGAAGCCAAGGCTGAACGCGACTTGATCGGCAAACGTGCCGGCAGTGGCTCTGGGGGCGTTGCCGTGGCCAAAGCCTCGAGCGGTGGTGGCGGTGGCGGCACCTTGTCCTCAGGTACGGTCGGCAGCGGCGCCAAGGTTGACAGCAAGATCGCGCAATCCGGCCAGGTGGCCAGCACTACCCGCAAGGGAAGCGATGGCAAGAGCCGACGTACCCAGGAACAACTGCGCCGGGTATTTGACCGTTATGCGGGCAAATTCAACAGCCAGTACCAGCGCGCCCTACGCAGCAACCCTGCCCTGCAAGGCACCGTGGTACTGCACCTCGTGATTGCGCCGAGTGGTGAAGTTACCGATGTGAAAATAAAATCCAGTCAGCTTAATGACGCGAAATTAGAACGTCGTATTCTGCTGGTCGCCAAAGGCATGGACTTCGGCGCCATGAATGTGGAGGTCTGGAAGGGAGACTACAAGCTCAACTTCTTCCCCAACTGATCCTGCTTTCATGAAAACCAAAACGCCCTGCAATGCAGGGCGTTTTGGTTTGGGTTCAACAACCCGACTGATTCAGCTCAAGGCCGTCAGCGCATCGCGTAACGGTCCAGGAATTGGCACCGGCCTGCCGCTCTCACGGTTTACAAACACGTGAACAACAAAACCGGTGGCCTTTGCCACGCCTTCGTTGCCAAACAGAGCCAATCCATAGCGCACAGAACTGTTGCCCAGTTTGTCCACTTTCAGCCCCACCACCAACGGTTCCGGGTAGGCGGCCGCCTCCAGGTAATCACACCCGGAGCTCACCACGTAAGCGATATGCTCGCCTTGGTGAATATCCAGCCCGCCTTCATCGATCAGATAGCGGTTGATGGTGGAGTCAAAATAGCTGTAATACACCACATTGTTGATGTGTCCATAAATATCGTTATCGCTCCAGCGGGAATCCACCGGACACAGATAGCCATATTCCTCTCGGGCCGGACGTGACTGCTTGTCTGTCATTAATAGACTGCCTTGTAGATAGCGAGGGCATCTGCCTCGGTGACTTCGCGAGGATTATTGACCAGCAAACGTTGCTGCAGCATGGCGTCGGAGGCCAAGGTTTCCAGACTCTCTTCGGTGACCCCGGCATCACGTAGCCGAACCGGCAGCCCGACCGCTGCAATCAACGATTCCAGCGCAGCAATCAGCACCCCTGCCCCGTCTTCATGATCGGCAAATGGCCGATCACTGAGAATTGGCGCCAGCTCTGCATACAGCGGCGCCGCAGTCATGGCGTTGAATTTGAGCACCTCTGGCAACACCAGGGAATTGCTCAAGCCATGGGGAATATGGAAATGCCCACCCAGCGGATAGGCCAGTGCATGCACTGCCGCCACCGGCGCATTGGCAAAGGCCTGCCCGGCCATCATGGCACCCAAAAGGCATGCTTCACGAGCAGGGAGATTGCTGCCATCTTTCACCGCGGTAACCAGATTGGCTCCGAGCAAGCGCAGGGCTTCCCGTGCCAGCATATCGGAATAGGGATTCTTTTTGTGGGCGCTGGTGTAGGCCTCAATGGCATGCACCATGGCATCCACACCGGTGGCAGCGGTCACATGCGGCGGCAGGCCGAGCGTCAGCTCCGCATCCAGTACTGCCAGATCCGGAAGCAGCGAGGGAGCAACCACCCCGGCCTTGGTGGTTTCTCCAGTGGTAACGATGGCCACCGGCGTAACCTCTGAGCCCGTGCCAGCAGTGGTTGGCACCTGAAACAAGGGAAGCCGTGGGCCTGTCGCCAGTCCCACGCCGTAGATGTCTGCCAGCGACTGAGTAGCATCCGGGTGAGCTAACAGGGCCACAAGCTTGGCCACGTCCATGGACGAACCACCGCCAAAGCCGATCACCAGATCGGCGCCATTATCCCGCGCGCAGTCTGTAGCATCCCGCACGATACTATCAGCCGGGTCAGCACTCACCTCATCGTAGATGAACAGCGGCATCCCCGCCCTGGCAAAACTCTCTTCTACCGGGTCTAGCAATGGCGTGCTGCGGATACCGGGATCGGTCACCAGCAGCACGCGGGACGCGCCTTTCTCAGCACACAGTTGTGGCAAACGGCCTGCCGCACCAGCCTCGACAAGAACCCGGTGTGTTGTGGCGAATTCAAAGCCCATCATGACGCATAACTCCCTGAAAGATGGATGCCATATGCTAGCACAGCCCTACGGGGCAAATGTCGCCACCATGGCGGCGGATCACGTCATTTGAGGGAATGGTGACGCTGGTGTCACAGGCATCGCCACCCCCCCGTTCGGTTTTGGACATCCGCAAAGAGAATCATCACTGAGATCGCGGAACACACAGCGGTTAAACCGTCTTTTCCTCAATACCCAATGGGGTACGCGCCGCCAGCGACGCTCCTACGGGTTGGTGGAGGGAGAGAAGAGGATCGCGGGTTAGGGGTAGGACGCCGGACAGCCAGCTTCCCCCTAACCCGTGATGAAGCAAAAAAAAAAGCGAACCCCACGGTTCGCCTTTTCCAGACAAAACACCAAGACCTGTCAGCCAATAAAATAATTGGCGGCGTTGTCGTTGATCTGGTCACTCACGTATTTCGCCAGAGCCTGAACCGTCCACTGGATTGGTGCACTGATTGACTCCGGAATCAGACTGGAATCGGCCACAAATAGCCCCGGGGTATCATGCAGTTCGCCGGTGGGGGACACCACTGACTGATAGGGGTCTGCCCCCATACGGCAAGTGCCATGGGGGCTAAAGCTATTACTGCGGAAGGTATATAACCCCTTGATCCCGTAATCCACCTCATCCATCTTGGCATCCAGCTCAAACACCGAATTCGCCTCCAGGCTTTGAAAGGTCGGTAAGAAAACTTTTTCCGCCCCCCCGGAAAAGAAAATCCGGGCCGCCAATGCGGCTGAAGCCTTCATGTTTTCGAACTCTTCGCGGCTGGGGTTCCAGTGAATGGTTTTGTCCCCGGTGTAAGGGTCACCGTCCCATTGCACGTACCCCTGCCCCAAATCCCGGCTAAAGGCATTCACGCCAGCGTAGTACTTGTAGTCTTTCATGAACTCCATATGCGCTTTACCCGCCTTCATATCTCCCTGTGCCAACAGGGATTCAGGCTCGGCAAGACCGGAAAAAATGGTATAGCCATCAGTGTGGGTAAATTCATCGACCTGCACCCCTACCAGAGCACCACGGAAACCATAAAGGGGTTCCTTGAACTTGCCCAGCACCTGGGTAAAGGGTTGAATCGCCAGGTTACGGCCCAGCTGGCCACTACGGTCCTTGACCTGACTACGCTGCAAAATCAAAGGGGTATGAATAGCACCGGCTGCGAGCACGACCATGTCGGCATCGACATTCATGGTCGCCACTTCCGCACCACTATCAGGATCCGTAATGCGAGCCTCCACGCCACGGGCGCGACCATCCAGCATCCGTACCCGCACCACTTCGGTATCTGAGAAAATTCTGGCGCCGTAGGCTGCCGCCCAAGGCAGATGAGTCACCAGGGAGCTCATCTTCCGGTCCGAAGGACAGCCAGCGAGGCAATGTCCTGTCAGCGCACATTGTTTGACATTGCGCTGGGCAGGCTTCCAGGAAAACTGCATTTTCTCGCAGCCCTGAATCACCTTGTGGGCGCAGGCATTGATTTCATGAGCTTCGTTGGTATGAATCTGTAACTGATCCGCTACGGTATCAAGATAGGGTCGAAAATTTTTGGCAGACAGGTTTTCAAGCCCGTATTTCTCCGCCCAACCATCCAGAACCTTATCACCCGGTTCTTCCATCACGCAGGCGCCAATCACGGTGGAACCACCGACACAGGCACCCTGTACAAAAATGATATCTGCAGTGGTGTTTACCTGACCGACCTGATCCTGGTAGATCTTGGTCATGGTGTCGCCAAGGTGCTCGGTAAACTGGGAGCTGGGATAGTAACGGCCTGACTCCAGCACCAACACATCCCGACCGGCCTTGGCCATTTCATAAGCCACTGTCGCCCCAGCCGCGCCGGACCCCACAACCACCACATCGGTTTTCAGGGTGAACTGTTTACCAAGGCTGGCATCCAGTGCCACATCTTTTGCCTCGGTAACCGGCACACCATCCCTAGGAACGCGTACAAAAGCCATAAATCCCCCTCTCAGGCTCGCGGCAAGGGCGCATTGCCCAATCGACGAACACCCCACATCTCGGTTACCGGGCCGTGATACTCCAGGCCAGGCCAAGTGCGCTCATCACGCCAGTAGTTCAACGCCACCAGCGCCTTGAGGGTGGTCATCAAGCCACGCTCAAAGAAGGTGCCTTCCTGCATTGCATCGACGTATGCCAGGGCTTTTTCGTCCGACAGAGAAGTGAATTTGCTGAACTTGAAGCTGACCATGGGCCGATTGTTGAACACCCAGATGCCAAGCCCCATCAGGTCCCGGGTCTGCTTGGGTAGACGTTGGGCCATCATGTCGATGTTTTCGACCGTGGGAACCACCGTCGTGCTGGAAGGCAGCCCATAGCTTTCCGCGGGAAGCATGACTTCCGTGAGGCGGGTAATTACCTCGACTTCATCCGGAGTCAGGCTATGGTACTGGAGGGTCTCAGGCGCCTCTCGGCGACCGAACAGGCTGGAACAGCCGCTGGACAAGGCCGCACCGGCAAGCACCGAAGTGCGCAGAAAACCACGACGGCTTAGTGGCTCGAGACCGGCCAGGTAGCCGGGCATACGCGCACGGTTATTGTTCTTCATCAACACCCTCTCCTGGGCAGGCCATCATCCGGGCCCTTGTTGTTATTGGTGGAGCGGTAACAGATTCAGAGTCTATAACAAACCGTAACAAACGCCAAAGCCCGCAATGACGCTACCGCCAACGCGGCAGGTCATTTGGGTCCGGCCTTAAGGAATCAGGCCATATTGCGGGCAATCCGGGTAGCCAGGGCGTATACCGTTATCTGGGGATTGACGATGATCGAGGTCGGCAGCAGGCTGGCATCGGCCACATAGAGCCCTCTCACGTCATGGGTCTCACCGTTGGCCTTGACCACGCTCTGCTCAGGGTCTGCCCCCATCCGACAGGTCCCCTGCGGGTGGTAACTCACCATTCTCAGGTGCTGTGGCAGGTTTTCGAGCCCGCCCACTTCCCTGTCGATATCGCCCTCATTACCGATCACACGTTTGTCGCTGGCCGGCACATAGACTTCCGTGGCGCCGGATGCCAGATGCAGGCGCGCCGCGGCCTTGATAGCACGCTGCATGGACGGAAAGTCCATGTCACTGAGCTGGTAATCAATTTTCTTTTTCTCGCCATCCCATTCGATACGGCCAACATTGTGATCATGAATCAGGGTAACCAAGCCGGCCAGATATTTGGCATTGGCCATGTAATCCATGAATGGCGCCCCACTGCCCGGCTCGGCCAGCATCGACATTTCCACCAGCCCGAAACCACCATCCTCCAGGACAAAGCCCCCCTTGTCAGGGTGCTCAAACTCATCCACATAGACCCCGAGCAAGGCCCCACGCCAGGGGTGGACAGGTTCTGGATAACGGGCAGCGACCAGCAAGGACGGGTGGCAGGCAAAATTTCGTCCCACCATGTCTGAACGGTTGGCCAGCCCGCTCTTGAGCAACAGGATCGGTGACTGCACAGCCCCCGCCGCCAGTACCACGCGAGGTGCCGTCACCCGCAGGGTGGCAGCCTGACTGCCATCATGACGGGTAATGACCGCCTCCACTCCCGTCGCCTCGCCGCCTTCCGCCAGAATGCGTTCGACCCGGGTATCGGCATAGATCTTCGCACCATGGGCAACCGCCCACGGGAGATAGGTGACCAGCATCGATTGTTTGCGCTCTGTCTTGCAGCCAGACAGGCAATGCCCCGTCAGGCCACACTCGCGAATATTGCGTTTCAACGGTTTGACCGACCAGCCAAGCTTGTTCGCGCCGGCACGGATCAACCAGCCATGGCGGGCTATCTCGTGGGGGCCGTTGTCGTGCACCGACAGATTCTTCTCTACCTCATCGAAATAAGGCGCCAGTTCGTCCTGCGTCAGCTCATCGAGCCCGAAGTCCCGCTGCCAGTCCTCCAGGATGAAATCCGGCGTGCGAAAGCATACGCAACCATTCACCACCGTAGAGCCGCCCACACAGGCGCCCTGCAGCACCAGCAGGTCACCGCTGCTGTTGGTCTGACCACCATGGTCTTGATAAAGGGTTTCCAGGCTGTTGGTGAATTTTTCAGTAAAGTCCTGTGAGGGCACGTAGGGGCCTGCTTCCAGCACGATGACCTTCTTGCCTTTACGTGCCAGCTCATAGGCGGCCACCGCCCCTCCGGCGCCCGAGCCCACCACCACCACATCGGCCTGTAACTCAAGATGCGATTCCGTCACGTCGCTGGCTTCGTGGACCTTCAGGCCCGAGGCCTGCCACTTCACTTCACTCATGCGTTATCCCCCTCAGACACCGTTGAGGCCATGTTGGGTGACTCAGGCATAGGCGCATTGCCCAGATAAGGCAGCCCCCAGCGGTCACTCACCGGACCATCGAACTCAACCGGCGCCCAAGTGGCCTCCTCCTGCCAGTAGGCGCTGTAGACCAGCTGTTTGATGACCGTCGCCAGAGTTCGCTGAATGACACTACCCTCCCCCCAACGGTCGAAAAATTCACAGGCCTGAGCGTCGTCAAGATCCACAAAACGACATCCATGACTGAACACTGCCGCGTTATCGAAAAGTCCCAGGCCGGTGCCCAGTTCCTTGCGGGTTACAGGATCAAGATAGCTGAGGGTCTGTTGAACGTTCTGCACTACCGGTACCTTGTCGCTGTGAACAAGGGCGGTGCCAGTCACCGGCAGCAAGGCCTGGCGAGCACGTTCGAACAGATGAAATTCGGCAGCGGACAAGCCGGTGGCCCACGGGGGGACTGGCTGGTCGTCCAGGGGAGAACGGCGCAGTAGCGCAAAGCCACCCGCCGCCACAGCAGCCACACCTGCAACCCCGAAAAGACCGAGTTTCAGAAAACGGCGGCGGGCCATTCCCTGCTGCCAGACGGCAGAAATTCGGCGTGACTGAAGGTGACTGTTCATGGCATTTCCCGAGCTGACAGCATTCCGGCCAAGCTAAAGAAAAGCCCACTTGAATACAATATGTTTACCTGACACTGCGAGTTGACCGCACAGCACAACATTCGCACAGTGCTTGTCTACTGCTGTGGATCAGTCCCCATCCACAGGGACCCGATCCCCTACGGCGACAGGGTCCTGGTGGATAATCACATCAGCATTCGGAAACGCACTGACGATATCGTCCTGTATCTGGCAAACCAGCGTATGGGCCTGCCTCAGGGTCAGGGTTTCATCCAGGTCAACGTGCAGCTGAATAAAACTGGTTCGACCGGACTGCCGGGTACGCAAGTCGTGAAATCCCAATGCCTGCGGATGAGAGGACACAATGGCAGCAATCCGGGTACGGACATCATCGGGCATTTCCCGATCCAGCAATAACTGGCACGCATCCCAGGCGATACGCCATGCGCTGAACATGATGAAAATCGCGATTACAAGCCCAACCGATCCGTCCAGCCACAACCAGCCAAGCTGGCTCAGGGCCAGCACCGCAATGATCCCCACATTGACCGCCAGGTCTGACAGATAGTGCAGCGAATCTGCCTCAATCGCCGTAGAGCCCGTCTCGCGGACCACATATTTCTGGATCAGCAGAAGCCCGAATGTCAGCACGATGGAGAACACCATCACCGCAATGCCAACGCCGCTCTGTTCTATCGGAGAGGGTTCGAGGAGCTTCAGTACTGATTGATGGATCAGAAACAGCGACGATGCCGCAATAAACAGCGCTTGCCCCAGCCCGGCAAGCGCTTCCGCCTTACCATGACCGAAACGGTGTTCGTTATCCGCAGGCACCAGGGAATAGCGGATCGCAAAGAAATTGATCAAGGACGCCAGCGAGTCCATGACAGAGTCCACCAGTGAGGCCAGCAGACTTACCGAACCTGTGAACAACCAGGCCACCGTTTTCGCAGCAATCAACATCAGTGCGGTCAGCACCGAGGCAGCCGCGGCCATATGCAACAAGCGGTGCTCGCGGGGAGTATCCTTGGCCATTTCCTTGGACTCGGGTCGGGTTATTGTTTTGGAAGATACTGCATGGGATCCACCGGCTTGCCGTCCTTGCGGATTTCGAAATGCAACTGGGTACGGAAAGTCCCACTGGAGCCCATGGTCGCCACCTGCTGTCCCGCTTTTACCGTATCGCCTTCCTTCACCAGCATCTTGTCGTTGTGTGCATAGGCACTCAACCAGCGCTCACTGTGTTTGATAATCAGCAGATTGCCATAACCGGTTAGGCCACTGCCCCGGTAAACAACACGCCCATCGGCGGCGGCAACCACCGGACTGTTATGGCGCCCTGAAATGGCAATGCCCTTTCGACCGGAGCTGGCATTGGAAAACCGCTCAACGACACTGCCGCTGGCAGGCCAGCGCCAGGTAACCGGGCCAGCCACTGGTGATGAAGACGGCGTCGGGGAAGCCGTCGATGACGGTTTCGGGGCGGGTTTGACCGCCGGAGAAGGCTTGGCAGCCGGTGCGGGCTTGCTGACTGATGACGGTTTGCTCGACGTCACCGGGGCCGTGGCTGACGATGACGCCAGCGCCAATGAAATACGCTGCCCCGGATAAATGGTATAGGGCGCCGGGATGCGGTTGGCCTTGGCCAGCTCCCGATAATCCCAACCATAGCGCCAGGCAATGGAATACAGGGTCTCACCTTCACGCACATGGTGAGTCCCGGAAGTGACCTTGCGCTGCCTGGCATCCTGCCCATAGATATCGACCACAGGCGCAAAATTCTTCGCGCTGCAGCCGCTCATCAGGACCAGAAACAGGATTGCCGCAATACCACGCATCAGTTCGGGAAGATGTCCTCTATTGCCGACGGGAATCCGCATTGTGCAGCGGTGCCAGCCGGTGCAGTAATGCAACCAGAATGATCGCGATCACTGCGGTACACAACGATAACAGCAGCCGGGCGTCTTCACCGGTCGCTGCCGCATAACCCGCCGGGCTGAACCACTGGTCGTTCAATCCGCTGGCATCCGCGACCCGCCACGGCCACAGCTTTACCAGGGAGCCAGCCATAAAACCCGCCAATAACGCCATCACGGTGTCATGGAAGCGCTGCAGAGTCCATTTGAGCACATGGACAAAACTCAACAAGCCCAGACCACACCCGACAAGGAACGCAGCCAGCAACGCCCACTGCCCATTCTTTACAGCTTCAAGGACCGGCTGGTACATGCCCAGTAAAAGAAGGATAAAACTGCCCGAAATGCCGGGCAGAATCATGGCGCAGATCGCTAACATACCGCTCAAGAAGAACACGGTAGCGCCAGCGCCATCGGCCGATACCCCCGGTGCAAGCGCAATCAGCACCGCAATGGCCGTGCCGGCACAAAAGGCCGCAATCTGCACAGGGCCACGTTGCGTTAGCGGGTACAGCACCAGGAAGATACTGGCAACGATCAACCCGCTGAAAAACGCCCATACAGGAACAGGGTGCGCTTCAAGCAACCAGGTAATGACCCGTGCCAACAAGGCAATGCTGGTAAAAATGCCGGCCAGCAGCGTCAGCAAAAACGTGAAATTCCCCTGCTGCCAGGCTGCCACGAAGCCTTCCCGTCGCCACACACCCAACAGACGTGGGGTGATTCCCCCCAGGGTATTGATCAGCTCTTCGTAGATGCCAGTGATCAGCGCCAGCGTGCCACCGGATACGCCGGGCACCACATCCGCGGCCCCCATGGCCATGCCACGAAAGAAAATACCGGGTCGAATCATCACTGTCCTCTTACATAACGCGGCATGCTGCAGCGGCTTAACACTGCTTTTTATTGTCAAACGGCTTTGACCTCAACGAGGCGATTTGGTTGAAAGTTCAAAGTTGAAATGCGCATAACACCAATCGTGTTCTGGAACGTCTTATCCGCGCTTCACGGATTCGGACGTTGAGTTAACCTGGCAGGTCACGACAAGCAAACTCGCGCTTTTCAATTTTTAACTTTCAACTCATCTCATCACACCACGCTGGAAGGGGACAAAGCGCACCGCATCCAGTGACTGGCGATGAAACTCGTCGCCGTCACGATCCACGACCGTCAGAATCTGCTTGCGATCGTCCCCGACCGGCATGACCAAACGACCGCCGTCGGCCAGTTGATCGAGTAACTCCCGGGGGATATCGGCCCGTGCACAGGCCGCCAGAATGCCATCAAACGGGGCCTCGCTTTTCCAGCCGAAGCCCCCATCGGCGTGCTTAAGCTGTACCTTGGCAAGCCCCAGTCGCAACAAGCGCTTGCGTGCCTGATCCTGTAAGGGTCGGATACGCTCAACGGAATAAAGTTCATCACAATACGGTGCCAGAACCGCAGTTTGATAACCGCAACCGGTACCGATTTCGAGAATTTTGCGACGTCGATCACCGGCCATCAACAACTCGGTCATCCGTGCGACGACCCAGGGCTGGGAAATGGTTTGCCCGTGGCCAATGGGCAGGGCGGTATCGTCATAAGCCTGATGTGCCAGGGCTTCTTCGATAAAAAGATGGCGGGGTGTATTGCGAATGGTATCCAGAATTCGCTCATCCTGAATACCGGCATCCCGAAGCCGCTGCACCAGACGATCCCGGGTCCGTGCAGAGGTCATACCGATGCCGCTAAGTTGGATATCCATGCTGTACTTCGTTTCTATGCAGTCGGATCCTGTGAGCGGATCAACTCTGCCATGACTGTCGTAGCAAAAGCGCCTGTGGGTAGCACAAAGGCCAACTCCAGGCAGTCTTCCCCTTCCCTTTCCTGCCGCCAGGACCATTGCAAATCCCGTACCGGCAACCGTGTCGCCCGGCGTGCTTCCTCCACGCCTTCGCGACACAACCCCTCAATCACCGACTCGAAGGGCGCTAACACCTGCTGTTCAAGATCGCGACAAGGGCCAGATGATGCCATGCCCGGCACGCCCGGCAAAGGGGCGGTGGGATGCACCTCTGCCTCGGCAACACGGCGCCCCGCATCACTGTCCTCGTCGGCACGGAACAGTCCCCGGCTACCTTCCGGTTGCAACAGATCCCCTTCTAGCACCTGATTCCACACGCCACGTGTCACCCGCTCAGCGAGCACCCGGTTAAACAGGTCACTGCGAACCGCAGACAGCCAAAGGCCGCGCAAGGACTTCTTGCGTGGCGCTTCTCCGCCACTCAGCCATTCACTGCCACGTACCAGATTGCCCGCCCCACGGCCGAAGCGCTGCTCGCCAAAGTAATTAGGGACCCCTGCCGCCATGATGGCCTGCAGCCGCTGCTCAACGGCCGCCCGTTCCCCCGAGAATCTCGTGGCCCTGATCACGAAAGCGTTGGCCCGATGGGTGCCCCGGTTGAGCTTGCGGCGATGCCGGGCGGAATCACACAAACGCAGCCCCTCTGGCCAGCTGAAGGCCGGGTCTGCCTTGCCAGGAAGATGCAGGCTGAACCACTGGCGGGTAATCGCATGCTTGTCCTTCAAGCCACTGTAGCCCACCGACAGGCGATGGACGCCTGCGGATTTCGCCAACCACATGGCCACATCTTCCGTATTCCAGCCGGTTTTCTCGATATGCAGCCACAGGTGCTCGCCGTCACCCTCCGGCTGGACATGCATGACCTCAAAGACCTGAAAATCTGCCGGGATTGCCTTCAGCGTAGCCTCGGCAACAGGGCCGCCATGGGCACAGGGGAGGCTCACCGGGACTCGATCAGCACCGCCGCCTGTACGGCGATGCCTTCCTTGCGACCGGTGAAGCCCAGCTTTTCGGTGGTGGTTGCCTTTACGGAAACCTGATCGATAGTGCAGTCGAGAATGTCAGCAATGCGCTGGCGCATGGGGGTAATGTGCGGCGCCAGCTTCGGGGCCTGGCAGATGATGGTCAGGTCGGCATTACCGAGCTGCCAGCCTGCCTTGAGGAGGTCCGCATAGATCGCCTTTAGCAGCGTGGCCGAATCGGCACCTTTCCATTGCGGATCCGTATCGGGGAAGTAGTGACCAATATCCCCCAGGGCCAATGCCCCCAACAAGGCATCAGCAAGGGCGTGGAGAGCCACATCCCCATCCGAATGGGCTTTCAGCCCCTGATTATGAGGGATGGCAAGCCCGCACAGCATGACATGGTCACCCGGCTCAAAGGCATGAACATCAAAACCCTGACCTATTCGCAATGCCACTACTGTTCTCCGGTTTCAAACTGACGGGCAAGATAGAACCGGGCAAGCGGCAAATCTTCGGGCACGGTGATCTTGATATTGTCACTCTGCCCCGCCACCAGTCGCGGCCGGCCGCCCTGTCGCTCGATGGCTGAGGCCTCATCCGTGACCCCGTCCAGGTCAGCGCTCAAGGCCTCATAAAGCCGGGCAGCAGGAAACAGCTGTGGAGTCAGCGCTCGCCAGATCCGCTCGCGATCCACGGTAGAATCAATGTGCAGGTCCTCTCCAGACTGCTTGATGGTATCCACCACCGGCAAGGCCAGAATCGCCCCCTGTTCGTCACATTGCTCCATCAGCGCCTGAATATCGGAAAGGCGCACCAGGGGACGGGCCATGTCATGCACCAGTACCCAAGCCTCTTCGCCCCCATCCATTAGCGCCTGAGCCACCCCGTTCCGCACCGACTCGGCACGGGTCTTACCCCCTGCAACGGTTGAAACCCGACGGTGAGAGGCGACCGGCAAGGTCGGCCACCAGGGGTCCTGGGAGGACACCGATACGATGACGCTGTCGATGGGAGAAAACGACAACAAACGCCCCAGGGTATGCTCGGCAAGTGTCTTGCCGGCCAACGTAAGGTACTGCTTGGGAATGCCCGCCTTCATGCGCTCGCCCACGCCTGCAGCGGGCACGACGGCATAGACAGGGCCACGGATAACAGGATTCACTCGCTGCCCCGAGGTTGTTCAAGAATCAGGAAAAAGGTTTCACCGTCGCGGATCATACCCAGATCCTTGCGGGCGATTTCTTCCACCGCTTCCGTGCCTTGCTTGAGATCGTTGACGTCGGCGGCCATCAGGCGGTTTCGTTCTACCAACTTGGCATTGGCCCGTTTCAGGGTGGCGACATCCTTCTCCAGCATGGCCACATGGCGGAGACTGCCCTCACCAAACCACAGCCGCGCCTGCAACCCCAAAAACACCAGGGCCAGCAACGCCAGAGCCACCTGCCGCGCGGGAGACAGTTTGAATGCCTCCCGCTTGCGGGTGCCGCTGGTCTGTGCGTTGCGGGCCCGGGTGCCT
>OBIY01000020.1_pt1 | contig 64623 bp, 110 predicted proteins | sample 1519841 | NCBI WGS metagenome assembly OBIY01 (sample SAMN03019774, study PRJEB22545) | beach sand metagenome | biome: beach; feature: sea beach; material: beach sand | place: USA: Municipal Pensacola Beach, FL | collected 2010-07-30 | depth 30-40 cm m
GAGACGAAGGCCGATAGCGCGCGAAGCGATCAGGCGCGAGTACATCCCGAGACGGCGCGGCGGCAAGTACCGGAACGACACCGGGCCGACGCTGGCGCAGATCGCAAAGCGCGAGGGCGTGAGCTACGGGGCGGTGTGGCGGGCGGTGAGGGAGGCGGCGTGAGCAACGACTATCAGGCGTTCCTTGAAGCTAAGGCGCCGAAGGCCGTAGAGCGCGGATTTGAGCCGCTGGCTATGCCGTCGCATCTGTTCCCGCATCAGGTCGCGTGCATCGAGCAGAACGTGCGCTGCGGCTCCGCTGGCCTGTTCCTGGACACCGGGCTCGGCAAGACGGCTTGCGAGTTGGAATGGTCGCGCCAGTGCGCCGAGAAGTCGAACGGGCGCGCGCTGATTCTGACCCCGCTGGCTGTGGCCCGGCAGATCGAGGCGGAGGGCAAGCGGTGGGGCTATACGATTCGCGTGATCCGCGAGCAGGACGAAGCCGCCGAAGGCATCAACGTCTGCAACTATGACCGACTGGACAAGCTCGGCCCGCAGGCGTTCGGAGCCGTGGCGCTCGATGAATCGTCAATCCTCAAGTCGTTCACGGGCAAAACGACGCGCGCGCTGATCGATCGGTTCAAGGATCACCGCTTCCGCCTGTCCGCCACGGCCACCCCGGCGCCGAACGATCACATGGAACTCGGCCAGCACGCTGAGTTCCTGCAGGTCATGAAGTCCGTAGAAATGCTGTCGGCATTCTTTATCAATGACACGTCTACCGCCTCGCAGGAATGGCGCCTCAAGCGTCACGGCGTCGATGCTTTCTGGGACTGGATGGCGTCGTGGTCGCGCATGGCGCAGATGCCGTCCGACCTTGGATTCAGTGATGAGGGATTCATCCTGCCGCCACTGAACGTCCACACGATCAAAACCGAGAACTCGGCGCCAGTGGACGGCGGGGACTTGTTCGGCTCCGTGAGCCTGTCGGCGACGAACATCCACGACGTGAAGCGGCAGACGGCCGAGTCGCGCGCAAACGCCGCTGCAGAGATTGCGACCAGCGGTCGCGATCCGTGCGTGATCTGGGTCGATACCGACTACGAGGCGGATGCCGTTCTCGCCCTGCTGCGCGGCCGCGGCGACGTTCTGGAGGTTCGAGGCAGCCATACCGTCGAGTGCAAGGAAAACACGCTGGCGGCGTTCGCTGACGGCTCCTGCCGAGTGCTCATCACGAAGCCAAGCCTTACCGGCTACGGCCTCAACTGGCAGCACTGCGCGCTGACTGTCTTTGCCGGCCGCAGTTTCAGCTATGAATCCTGGTATCAGGCCATCCGCCGATTCTGGCGGTTCGGTCAGACGCAGCCGGTGAATTGTCATGTCGTCGTCGCCGAGGGCGAGGACCAGATCGCCCGCGTGATCGACCGCAAGGCTGCGGACCATTCCGAGATGAAGCTCGCAATGGCCAAGGCGATGAAGCGAGCAATGACCCGCGCCACGTCGCGGATGGTCGCCTACAACCCCACTCACTCAGGAAACCTACCCGAATGGCTATCCGCTGCTTGAATCAGGAAACTGGCCAGAACTTCACGGCCTATCACGGCGACTGCGTGAGCGTGCTCAAGCAATTGCCGGATGCGTGCATCGACTTCTCGGTGTACTCGCCACCGTTCGGCTCCCTGTTCGTGTATTCCGACTCGGCGGCCGACATGGGTAACAGCAGTTCAGACGGCGAATTCGGCGAGCACTACGGCTATCTCGTCAAGGAGAACTTCCGCCTGACGAAGCCCGGCCGGCTTACCGCCGTGCATTGCTCCGATCTGCCGATGACAAAGTGGAAAGACGGCCACGTCGGCATCAAGGATTTCAGCGGGCAGATCATCGATATTCACGAGGCGGCCGGCTGGATTCTTCACTCGCGTCGCACGATCTGGAAGTGCCCGGTGGTCGAGATGACCCGGACCAAGCACGTCGGCCTGCTCTACAAACAACTTCAGGCCGACAGCGCGAAGTCTCGCGGCGGGATGCCCGACTACCTGCTGACCTTCGTCAAGCCCGGTGAGAACGCCAGCCCGATCAAGCACACGCCAGAGGAATTTCCGCTCGACCAGTGGCAGGAATGGGCGTCGCCGGTCTGGATGACCGTCGATCAGACCAACGTCCTAAACGTGAAGGCCGCACGATCCGCAAACGATGAGCGCCATTTGTGCCCGCTCCAACTAGACGTGATCGATCGTGCCTTGGTCATGTGGAGCAACCCCGGCGATGTCGTCCTGTCGCCTTTCATGGGCATTGGGAGCGAGGGTTATTGCGCCCTCAAGGCCGGTCGCAAGTTCGTCGGGACGGAACTCAAAGAGTCCTACTTCCGACAAGCGGTGGAGAACCTGCGCGGGGCTACGGCTCAGAACGATCTGTTTACGGACCGCGCGGCATGACCACACAGACCCCACCCTGCCCCTCCTGCACCCTCCCCGTTACCGGCCCGCATCGTGTCGCTGATGACGGATCGGTGTGGCACATCGGGTGTTGGGAGCGAGAGCACGGAATGCCGTCGGACGGTGAGTCGGACGGTCTGGATTTTTGGGCTGAGAAGGAGTGAGGGCGATGGAGCACTACCTGCTGATCGGGTACGGCGAGTCTGACGAGCCAGAGATGATCTTCGCGGTTGGGCGAGACGGTGTCCGTGGCGCTATCGCACGCCTGATCTTCGGAAGCGAGGGCGACGCAGTCTGGAGCGAAGTCGACGCGATGATGGGCGAGTTCGACGACGGCGACGGCTGGAGCATGTACGGCTGTCGCATTGAATTCCGCTTCGAGATCGGCGGCATCGAGATCACTCGGCTGACGACCCCGCCCACCGCATGACGACCAACGGCCACCCACCGGGCTCCGGGAATCCCCCGCGATGCCCCTCCCGCCCGGACCCGGTGGGGGGCCACCTTTGAGGATTGAGTGATGGCAATGAACAAGAAGGAAAAGGCCGAACTGCAAGCGGCCATCGACCGCGCAGACTTGAACATCGCACTGCGCTGGACCGAGCCCGTCGAGCGCGACGTGCCGCCGCCGCCGCGATCTGATATCGGCGCTCGATATACGAGCGGATGGGACTACAACGCTTACAGCAACCGTGTCTATCGCGGCTGGTCGGACAGTGTGGCTCACGGCGACGGTGATCCGCCTACGCCGCAAACGCGCTACAAGAGCAGTGCCTCCCAAGGCGCGCGGCCGTACTACTCCACCGAACTACTTGCGCTCAAGGCGATGCGCCACGAGGTCGAGCGTGATGCAGCGACCAAGCTGATGCGGATTGACCGAATGATTGCCGCTGCCGTTGCCGGCGGAGTCGAAAAGCCATGACCCGCCGCCGCAAGCTCACCCGAAACCAGCGCAGGGCCGCCAGAGACGCCAAGCGGCGCGGGGGTGTGGCGTGAAGGCGCGTCCCATTCTGTTCAGCGGCCCGATGGTCCGTGCGCTGCTCGACGGCAGGAAGACGCAGACGCGGCGGATCTGCAAGGGCCAGCGCGGGCTTTCCAGAGCAGACGACTTCCAGCTAGATCGCTGCCCTTACGGGCAAGCCGCCCATATCACATTCCGCCCCATACCAAGCACCAGCGGCACTTACCTTGCTGGCGATGATGGCCGCATTTACCGCGACGGACATGCTCTCAAGTCTTGGCGCGGGGGCTACGAGCAGCAATACGAAATGGTGTCAGCGGGCGATCAACGGAAAGCCTATGTCCATCGCCTTGTCTGCGAGGCGTTCTATGGAGAAGCTCCAGGCGACTTCCCAGAGGTTCGCCATCTGGACGGCGATCCGACCAACAACAAGCCTCAGAACCTTGACTGGGGGACAAAGGAACAAAACGCCGCAGATCGGCATGCTCATGGCCGCTTCAGTGGGGACAAAAGCCCCAATGCAAAGCTCAGCTCTCGCGTAGTTGCGGAGATTCAAACCCTGCGCGGCGCGATGACTAGGCCAGCATTGGCTGCTCGATTCGGTGTTTCTAGGGGGGCGATAGACGACGTTTTGGATGGCAGAACTTGGCTGCAAGGCATCGCGCCGCCCCCAAATATGATGCCTCGGCACAAGCCCCATGCCGGCGATCTGCTGATCGTTCGAGAGACATGGCAGTACGCCGATTGGACCGAAGACGGCTATCCCTTCATCGGATACCGCGCCGACGACACGCGCCGGCTCGTAGAACGCCGCATCCCTGAAGAGTGGGGCGAACGCCTCAGCGACATCTGGTCCGAACTGTCTGAGCCGGCCAACTACAACATCGACAACCGCGCCGCCGATCGTCGCTGGCGCCCCGCGATCCACATGCCCCGCTGGGCCTCCCGTCTCACGCTGCGCATCACCGACGTGCGCGTGCAGCGGTTGCAGGACATCAGCGAGGAAGATGCGCGCGCCGAGGGTCGAAGCCTCACGCCGGGAGATCCCGTCGGTTACTTCCCCGAGACGTGGGAGCGCATCAACGGCCCCGGATCGTGGGAAGCAAACCCGTTCGTATGGGCGCTGACGTTCCAAGTCATCAAGGCCAACGTCGATGAAGTGCTGAACACGAGGACCGCCGCATGAACAAGCGCAACACCCTCTACCCCTACCACGGCGAGCAATTGCCCATCCCCGAGATCGCAGCGCGACGAAAGTGCAGCGTGGAGACGATCCGTCGCTTCATCCGTCAGCACGGTCCGGAGGGTGTGTATCGGCCGCTGGGTGACGCGAGATCGGGAGCGAGAATGACCGCGGCCAGGATCAAGGCAATGGGCAGCTCGCATCCGTTCAATCGGCGGGCGTTGCCGAAGCGGAGGGTGGCGGCGTGACCGACGAACTCACACGGCGGGCAGAGGCGCACCTTGCCGCACTGCGCCGGCACATCAAGATCGTGACGAAACTGCGCGGCAACGGTCCGGAGCCTGCCGGCAAGGACAGGCTGCTGATCGAGTCGGAGCGAATCATCGCCGCCTACAAGCAGCGTGACTTGTGCGATGTCTGTCTCGGCCAGCCGTTGAAGTCAGGACGCCAGTGTATTTGCGGCGGAGAAGGTACGAGTCTCGCAGAGAAAGTCGGTCTGCGCCGCGAGCTACACGAGCAGCGGGCGGAGATTGAGCGGCTGCGAACGGAGCTGGAAGACAGTTCTGCGCGCCAAGGGCGGACCGGAGCCGACCAATGACTGACAGCATCCCAACCCCGCCGCTGGCAGTGCCGAAGACCAGCGCGGAATACGACGCCCTGGTCAAAGAGTGGGACGCGGCGATGTACTTCTTCAACGCGAGCGACGACCCAGACGAGGTAAGGCGGGCGGGCGCCCGCGTAGGCGAGTGCGAGCGGATCATGGACCAGTGCTCGTTCGACAACGAAGGGAACTTCGTACCACCCAACGACCCGCCCCACGTTTCTGAGCGTCATGAGCGTGCGCCATGACTGACGGCATCGCGGCGATGGTGCGGCAGCTGCAGCAGCGTTGCGTCGATTGGGGCGTCTACTGGCGCGCGCCCGATGCGCACGGCGTCAATCTGACCCACGCGCAGGCCGTCGAGCTATTGCGGGACGTGCTCGGCGTAGAGGTGGAGATCGCCGACCGCATCGAGGCCGCGCTGAACGCCGATCCCACCATCCCCGACGGTTGGAAGCTGGTGCCGGTGGAACCGACAGACGACATGCTGGTCAGCGGGACCGAGGCGTGGATGCAAGTCCGCAAGGAGCGTCATGCCTACGAGGATGCCGTCGAGGCAACTTCAGTCTACCGCGCCATGCTCAACGCCGCCCCTCGCAGCGGTGAGGCGAAGCCGTCGCGCTTGAACCCACAGTTCTGCGAGCACGAACGATGACGACGATAGCCAACAAAGCGCACTACGTGAGGCAGGCAACGGAGCACGACGGCCGGCACCACTGCCACTGGCCCGGGTGCGACAAGGCCGTGCCGCCCGCGATGTGGGGATGCAAGCAGCATTGGTTCAAGTTGCCGCAGCGGCTGCGTTCCAGGGTGTGGGCGACCTACAGGCCCGGCCAAGAGATCAGCAAAGACCCGAGCGCGGCTTATCTGGCGGTGGCCGACGAAGTGCAGAGGTGGATTCGTGAAAATTCCTGACAGCGTGAGCAAGCGCGACCGGCGCGAAGTGCGCAAGTTCGAGCGCTACCTCAAGAACGTGGCGAAGCTTGGGAAAGAGGCGGCGATGGTCAAGCATGCGCGCTATCTCGGCCTGCCGCAGAACACAGAACTCACGCGAGACGACGCCCGCAGGGCGGAGGATTCGCGTGGAGTGCCGGGTTAAGTGCGGCCATGAAAATAACCAAAGCCGAGCGAGCCGCTGTTTTTGCGAAGTACGACGGCCGCTGCGCGTACTGCGGCGAGCCGCTTGGCGACCGCTGGCATGTGGACCACTTTGAACCCGTGGTGCGGAAGCTCGAATGGGCGCCAGGCGGCGGCGTAAGAACAACGAGCGAATGCTACAACCCGGAGCGGCACGCGATGGAAAACCTGATGCCAGCATGCGCGCCTTGCAACATGGACAAGAGCAGCCTGAACGTCGAGACGTGGCGCCGAAAGTTGGAAGGCGCGTGCGGCGTGCTGCGCCGCAACCAGCCGACGTATCGACACGCGCTGCGCTTCGGGTTGGTTGCTGAAAACGAGGCCCGCGTGATCTTCCACTACGAAGCACTTAACGCCAGCTTAAGCCGAGGCCACGCCGAAGGCGTGGACGTCGGCTTGAAGCGATAGTTGTACGAGGATGAGATATGACATTCACCGCAACGCTACCGACCGAACCCGGACTCTACAGACACCGTTGGAACTCGCCGCTTGGTGAACTGAAAGAGCAGACCTTGTTTGTTGGGTACACCAACGCGCGCATGCCAAAGATGCAAGGGCTTGAACCGAACAAGTACATGCCACGCAAGCTGAAGTGCTGCCAACCGGACCAGAACTTGCACGCCGACAGGCTAACGCCAGCCGAATGGGGCGGATGGTGGGAGCGGATTCCGTACAACAACAGATTATCCAGTTCTTCCAAGAATGACTGACTCTTACGCGGCGGCAAGATCGCGGAATCAAAGGCGTTATAGACGCGCCGTCGATCGCAAGTGTGAAACGATGCGTGCGGCTCGCGCGCGCAAGCGCGTAGAAGGCCCGCCGCCGGAACGCCGGGAACCCGTTGTAGAGCAGATGGCCGTGTGCCTGTTTACCTGGGTCGAGGGGAAGCCCTACGCGCGAATGATGAGGCTTGAGCCGACCAACAAGGCTTCGTTCCACATCACGACGGCCGGCAAAGTCATGGCGACCCGCAAAGGCCCGGTGACGAGCCTGTCCGAAGCGACCGAGATTCTGCGCAAGCGGGCGGTGTCGTTCAGGGGCTACGCATGACGACCATGTTTCCGCTCTTCAATTCAGAGAATATCGAAATGACTGACGACATGCGCAGTTTTGAAGACACCGCCGAGTTCGAGGAATGGTTTTACAGCCTTCCAGAGCATGCGCACTGGAGCGCCCTCACGCCGGCCTACCGGCTGGCTCACATGGCGTGGACAGCTTCACGCGCCCTCATCAAGCGCGCCGAGGGGCAGAAGCACAGCGAGGTGGCGCCAACTCCGGGACTGCCGTTTCGGGATGTCAGAGCAATGCTCCCCCATGCCAATCCGCCAGCCGACGAACCGAAGGGGGATGGGCGGTGAACGCACACAAGCTCGTTTCAGCTCAGGAAGTGATCGAATGGCTCGGGATCACGGAGCGCATGTTCCGACGCCGGTACATGGTGCATCCGGACTGGCCGAAGGCGGTCACTCCGCCGAGAATAGCCTTTGAGCATCGCCGGTGGTACGAGCATGAGGTGCTGAGGGCGATTGACCGGATTCGGGATGATTGGCGGAGGGCGGCGTGAATCGTCGCGACCGGCCGCAACCGCCCGTTGGTTTGGTGCGATCTCTGCGTGTGCTGACGCTGTTCGGCGATAGCCTGCTCTTTCTGGCGTGCGCATGGCTGCTGTATGCGCTTCCCCCACAGGCTGCGCTTCCACTGTGTGCGCTGGCATTTTGGGCATGGCAATCGGAAGGTGGGTTTTCAGCATGGCGAAGCTGACGGAGTTCGATCGCGGCGCGCTGATGGCTGTGTCGGTCCTGCTGGGGACGCACGATCAGCCCACGATCGCGGCCGACGTGCTTGGGGAGATGGGGCTTGAGCGCGCCGACTGCTCCGACCTGACGGAATACGACAAGCGGAACCTACGCATCGTTCAGGGCGAACGCGGCATCCGACTTCGCGGACTCGGCCGAAAGCGGCGGCACAACGACCAGCTTGAGGCGCGGTCAGAAGGCGCGTCGCGCTCGAAGCGATAGTTGGGCTTTCCTTTGGATGAGGTCGAGCATGAACGGAGGCTGTACATGCAATACGCGAAAGTAGAGTCGCTTGGTGACGTGCCGGCAGAAACCGACAACGGCTGGCGAGCGGTGCGCATTGACCCTTATGCGCGGCAGCTCGACGCGGGCGCAGCATATGCGCGGGAGTGCGGCGCGCTCTCCAACCGGTCATATCTCGCGGAGCTATACATGCGCATGGTGTCGGCTTGCCCGACGCCGCCCAACGCACCAGCTCACCGGCGTGAAGGCCGCGAGGTGAACCACGATGAATGACACGAACGACGCACGGCCGGAACGTCCGGTGGAGCGCAGGGTTGGGCCGGTGTGGCAAGGCGGGCACGAGTTGCAGATCGACAGCTACGCGACCGGGCGCCCGCAGACTCATGCCTACATCGACAAGGCGCGCAGCTTGCTGACTGTGCATCTCACGGACGGCGTGTGCTCGTGGAGCATGGATATTCCGTTGCCGGCCGGGTGGAACCCGTGAAGCCCAACACCAGCTTAACCGGCGGTCTTGCCGCCGCTGACGGAGGTAACGATGAGCGATGAACAGGCCCGGCGGCAAGAACGTCCGGTTGAAGCGCAGGTTGGGCGCGAACACCTGCCGGCTCTAGTGGATGCGTTTCTGCGCTGGCCCCTACCGGACAGCGTGTGCAGCGACCCGTGCGCGACGATGCAGGGATACCCGGACCGCTGCGGCACGAACCTGCTGACCGCGCCGGAGGCGCAGCAGATGCTGGAATACGTGCTCGGTAACGCAGGGCTGCTCGGGCCGAAGTGCACGGCCTGCAACGACACCGGCTGGAACCACGGCGCGCAGCCGGGACCGGGACCGGGCTACAAGACGGTGCGCTGCAAGTGCGGCGCGAAGCCCAACTAAAGCTTATCCGCCAGCGACTCAATGCTCGGGGCGTAGTAGGTTTTATACAGGACGTTCACGTTTCGCCAGCCGCCCATTCTGGCCAGCTCCATCACGTCCAGCTTTTTCGCCAGACGGGTTGCGGCTTCTCTGCGGGAGTCGTGGAAATGGATCTTCGCCAGCTCCGGATCGCGCGTCGCAGCGGCGTCCCTCGCTCGCCGGAACAGAGCGTCGAGAACCCCCGGCGTCAGCCCGAACCCATCCGGCAGCAGCTCCAGAATCTGGCGGGCCTGAGCCGATAGCGGCACGTCGCGTGCGTCCCCGTTCTTCGTCTGCGGCAGATGCACATGGCGCTTGTGGATGCTCGCGGCGGTGATCGAGCATATCTCCCCTGCCCGCATCGCTGTCTCGACGGCGAACAGCAGCGCGAGCGCCACGCGATGCAGGGCGATCTGGGGCGGCTCCCATCGCTCATAGCCGCAGGCGGCTACCAAGGCATCAATCTGCTCGTCTGACAGCCGCTGCGTCCTCGCCTTGGGGGGCGGCGGCAGCACGGCATCGCGGATCGGGGAAGTGACATCCCATTGCAGCCCTCGGCGAGCATACGAGTAGACCGAGCCGATCAGCGAGGCTTCTCGGCGAATCGAGGCCGGAGCCAGGCCGCTCGACTGCGCCCACGCGGTAATGTCCGCAGGCGTGACCTGTGACGCTGGCTTGGCTGCAAACGGCAGCTTGCGCAGCTTCCGGAGCCGGATTTCCTCCCACCGCGCACCGCGCTTGTGCGGCACTACGTCGCGCTCGTAGGCGTCCATCGCCTCGATCAGCGACCCCGTTCCCCCGTGTCTGCCCGCATCAATCTGGGCCTCTCGGCGCCGCGCCCATGCCTGCGCTTCGCCCTTTGTCTCGAACGTGTCAGACTCGACAACGCCGCGTCGTCGAATGACGGCCTGCCACCGGCCGGATTCTCGTTTTCTGTACGTCGGCACTCGGGCACACCTCGGGCACACTCAGCGCGCAAAACTGTGCCGGAGGGCGCGGGGGGAGGCAACGGGGCGCGAGAAGGCGCGAGCCGGAATGCGCCGCAAGTTGATGAATGCGCGGGAGATTGACCGGATGCCGCCGGTCATCGCGAGGCATCGCCAAGCGCCGGCAATGCGCGTCGTTTCATCTTCTCGGCACCAAACGCGTTGAAAACACTGCATTTTTCGGTGTCCCGGCACGAATCCGGCACAGCTACCGAGGCAAAGCAGTCTAGCAGAAACGCAAAAGCGCCCCGACCGTAATGGCCGGGGCGTTCTCGTATCTGAGGACATTTGCGGGTGGATGTTCTCTGGTGGGAGAACGTCAGTATCTATTCACGGTCTGGCCCGAAACGTAGGCCCGATGCGGGTTTGGCGGGCGGAGTATCTATTCACGCGCCCCCGGCGCCATGGGCGCTCCGAACCGCTCGTGCAGCTCCTGAGACAGCGCCAGTGCCCGCCAAGCGAGCGCGCTGGCCTCGGACAGGATCGCGGCGGCTTCCACCGCCTCCCCGCGCTCAAGAGCCGCCAGCAGGTCGTGTACGTCCATGGAATGCCGGGCGATGCAGTCGGCGTGATCCGCGCTCTTGCCGCGCGAATGGTGCATCGGCTGGCCGGGATTGTGCTTCTCATTGCCGAGCCACGAAATCTTGGCCACGCCCGCCAGCGCTGCCGGGAAGTAGGCGTAGCAGCCGGAGTGCAGCGGGACGCGCTTACGCTCGTCGGAGTCGGTCGGGAGGGTAATCATCTGTTGCCCCACTTCAGCCCGTTGAACCAACGCCGCAGGACGTACTGTCGGATCAGGGACACGACGGTGAACACAACGCCGATCCCGAATGCCTTGGCTGCGGTGAGGGTGTCGAACCCGAACATGGGGAGGAACACCATGTTGCAGGTCCAGTTGATGGCGAAGCCGATGGCGATGTTGGTCATCGCTTCGGCGAGTGATCCGGCGCGGGTCTGGCTCACTGAAGCATCTCCGGCGTAACGGTCGTCCGCCCCACCTCTCCGTGTTCGACGTGGTACACGACCGCCGACGCCCGGCGCTCGGCAATCCAGCCGCCGCGGGCCGCGTAGGCGTCTCTGGCGGCGAGTGTCGGGTGCTGAACGACCGTCATGCCCGAGTGCTCGCGTTCCTCAACGTGGTGCCGGTGACCGGTGTGCACATACCGCTTGACCGTCTCGCCCCAGATGGTCGGGAACTGCGCAGCGAACAGCAGGGGCAGTTGATCGTTCTTCTTCAGGTGCCCGTGGTGCCAGCCGAGCATCGTCTTGCCGTGGCGATAGGCGTAGTACGGCAGCGGGGAATCGATCACCTCGACTCGTGGCTCGCGTTCGTACAGCGCTTTGAACATCACGCGGAGCCATATGCTTGACGACAAGTCGTGATTCCCTTCAGCCATTAACACCAAAACGTGCTTGTGCTTGCGCAATGCGCCGTCGACCACCCGGCGAAGGGTCTGCACGGCCACCCGCACCACCTTGGAGAACCGGCCGTCGGCGTCTAGCAGATGCCCGCTGGTCGGGGTAACGGCACTCATGGAGTCCTGATGCAGGAAATCTCCAAGCTGCGCCACGATCCCGACGCGGGACGCGGGGGCGGATTCCAGCATCATCTCGAAGCAGCCGCCGAGCGTGCGTTCGGCGATCTTCAGGTCCCAATCGGCCCCACCCTCCTGATGCCAGCACAAGGCGCCAACGTGGGCATCCGTGAGCGTGTAGAGCGACGCGAGGTCGTCCGCGAAGTGTCGCGATGACGGGGACTTCGGGAGTCGCGGCAAGTCCTCGGCCAGTGCATCGGCGGCCTCTCGCATCAGCTCCAGTCTGGCTTCGTCGTCGGCCCTCGTCTTGACCCACTGCATGCGGGGCTTGCCGTCCTCGTCATACAGGGTGGAAGTGCCCTTGACGGCGAATCCTGGCGCCGCGGTGTGGGTCAGGTCGTGCTCCGGCGCCCATCCGCGAACTGATGCCACCCGCCGCACCCGCTCAAGGGCGCGCTCAAAATTGCGCTTGTCGATCCCCAGCGCCCGGGCCGCTTTCGCGTTGCTGCCATGTTCCATCAGAGCGTCGAGCATTTCCGCTTGCCGTGCAGATGCGAACTGCCGGAGTCCTGCGTACTCGCTGTGCTGCATCACTCATCCTCGAACAGGACGGCACGAAGTTCGCCGTCGATCTGGCGTGCTGCTGTGGCTAGCACCGCCTCGTAGCCGTCGGCCTCGAAGCAGACGTTTGGTATCCCGTCTTGCTCGTAGGCGACGGCGGCTGCCAAGATGTCCCCTGCTTCGGCCTGCGCCAGAAGCTCGCGGAACATCTCGATCAGGTCGTGATTGACGGGCGGCGGCGGCTCGTCCTTCTTTGGGACGAGGGCTAGGACTTCGGCCATGCTCGGGCTCCGGTCAGAAGGTCCAGCCGATCCGCACGCGGACAGCGAGGCCGGATGCGATGGCGTTGCGCTCTTGGTAGAGGTCGGCGCCCACTCGGATGCGGCCGTAGTCCCGCTCGATCCACGCGCCCGGAGTACCGTCGAACGGGTCGTAGCTGATGCCGGCGGACCATTTGGGTGGCGTCACCAACATGGTCTGGACGATTGGCACATCGAGTCCGCCCAGCACTCGGCCGTCCGGACTGCTGGCGATCACCCTGCGCCCGCCCTCGGTGTCTCGGGCAAGGCTCAGGTCGACGCGGACAGGCCTGCACTCGCAAGTCGGCGCAGCGTCCAGATTCGTCCGATTCGTAGACACGTCCGGCTGCACCTGTACAGAAATCCGCCGTTCTTCGACATGACCGCGCGGGATCGTGTGCGGTGCCGGCTCAGATGCCGGTTCGGGATCGCGCTCCAGCACGACAGAACCGTCCGCCTGACGCACTTCCGGCGCCGGTTCGATCACCTCGGGCGCCTGCGTTGAATGGCAGACCATGAAGCCGGCGAACCCAGCCACGGCCATCGACAGCAGCCACAGGACACCGCAGGCGGCGAGCTTGAGGTCGGAGACGATCATTGCGCGGACAGACACTTCGCGTGCCGCTCTTGCTGGCGAGTCCAGACGCCCTTGCAGCCATCCGGACCCCAATTTTCGGGCAAACGGCAGTCACGTCCGCCAGCGCGATACCACAGCAGCAGGGCGTCGCACGCCTCGCGGTATCGGCCGGCGAGAAGGTGCTTGCGCATCGACGACTTGCGCCAGTTGCCGATGCCGTACTGCCCGACGAAATCGAGATAGAGGTCGTATTCCTCTTGATGCAGCTCGACGCCGGGAAGCGATGCGCGAAACCGCTGCTCTTCCTCCGAGTGCAGATTCCGCGCGAGTTCTTCAGCGCGCTTGCGGGTGATCGGCGGGTCCGTCATGCGGACGGGCGTGCCGTCCTCGTAACGCGTCGATCCGTGGCCGATGGTCGGCACGTCTCCCTTCGTCGGGATGACGGGGCGCTCGGTAAATCCCTCGTTTGCCACCCACGCGGCAAACCCGGCCGCACTGAGGGTCAGGGCCGAGACGAGGGTCCGCGCGCGCTTCATCGGATCAGCGCCCACGAAAATCCGTCAGCAGGCGGTGGGATTTCACGGCGCATGCCCACCGTCGTGAAACCGATGCATCTTCGCCTGATGCTCGATCTGCTCCCGCAACTCCCTCGCCCTGTCCCGCTGATTGCGTTGCAGCGTGTACCAGACCTGCAAGGCAAGGCCGGCAACGGCAATCACGATGCCCAGAAGGGTCAGCGGGTCCTGGCTCGCGAACCACCCATAGAGCGAGATTCCGCCGCCTGTCTGTGTGGCGACAACGCCGGTCTTGTTCATCGCCGCGTCAAAGGACTCGTGGGACATCGGGGTTGCTCCAACAAAAAAGCCCCTCAAAGGGGCTGTGGGGTGATGCCGGTCCGTGGCTAGATGGTCAGGTACAGCGCCACGGCGCGCGCGATCACGATGGCGTGTGGCAGCCACATGGCTTGTCCCAAACAAAAAGGGCGCCTAAGCGCCCTTGTCGTTCAGTCGCCCTCGCGGGCTATGTGTTCCTGTTGCCGCTTCTTGATCCGGCGCTCTTCGTTGAGCGCCTTCTGTTCCTCGTGGTATCGCGCTTCCCACTCAAGAAACTCCGCCACGACCTTCCTTGTCCGGTCGCCCAGCTTCTTGCGGTCCTTGATCTGATCCACGGCGTTGATCAGCTCTCCGAACTTTCGGGAGCGGACGCGGCGGGGGAAGTCAGGCTGGCGAGGCATGGCCGCTATCCTGTTGTCGGCTAATGGGTAATGTCGCAGGCCCCATCAAGCTGCTTCTGGGATACGCGCCTTGCCGGGCTTCGCCGGTGCGTTCTGAATATCCTCACATCGTCGCCCTTGTCGACGGCCAAGACAATGCCGCTCATGGCCGCTGCAATCACCCCGGCATCGCTTGAATGTAGGGGGATTCCGAACTCGATTAACGCGTCTTGCAAATCCCAAGCCGTCAACAGTGCGTAAAACATCTCCTGCGGGGCGTAGGCGGCGACCTGACTATATCGACGATCCTCTATATCGAATAAGTAACCGCTAAGGGATGCCGCGAAGCCCCAATACTCGCCGTTACGACGAAGCTGGAAGCAAGAGATCAAAGGCGCCTCATCGCTTCTAGCGCATATTCGCCCCTTGCTGTCTTCGTAGATCTTTACCCGCTCAAAAATTGCTTCCTCTGCCTTGTCGCTAGCTTCCAAGTTTCGTCTCCTGTAACGATCCTGATTTGAAGTGTGGCAGGCGGTTCAGGAAAACCGCTCTTCGGGAGCTACCCTAGCCACGTCTAATCTTCCAGCATTGAGATTCGCGCGGCAAATACCCCCGAAATGGGGTATTTGGGCGAAGTGGGATATTCACACTTCGTCACTACGATCTTTTCTTCGCCGTCTTCGCGTTCCAAGCCGTCTTCAGCTTGTCGGCCAGCACAGCGGCGTCGGGTTCTGCGGGTGCGGGTGCGGGAGCTTCGGGGGGCGGCTCGGTTGGGGCTTCGGGTTCCGCGGGTGACGGATCGGGGGGCAATGTCTCGGGCGGCGGATCGGCCACCCCTTGCTGACCAACAGCGTCAATCAGCATGTCCGCGATCTGCTGCGCCAACTCAACGTCGCCAGCCGCCTCCGCCAGCGACGCCAGTGCAAGGTGCTCCTGCACCGCAGATTCGACGGCAAGCTCGGCTGCCAGCAGTTCCTGCAAGTCGGGCAGCGTTGCCATTTCCAGCATGACCGTAAGCAACTGCTCGCGCTCAGAAAGGGGCCGATGTGGCGACTGCATTTGCTGGGGCTGCTCTTGCTCCGTGGCCGACGCTGGCTGCTGCTCGCCCTGGTCGCTGAGCATTTCTCGCTTTACGGCAGCCTCGTCCATCGTCTGCCTCAGCTCGCGGTAGGTCGGGCTGATCTGCTGTAGTTCGGCGTCCGGCGCAGCGGCAATGGCTGACGGCAGGTCTTCTCCGTACTGCTGGAGGAAGGCAAGCGTCTCGGGGCTGATCTGAGATTGGTTCATTTGCCGGCTCGGCTGACGTAGCATGGCTGCGCTAGTGCAAGGGGAGAATCCACATGAGCGGGGGAAACTGGCCAGCTGTAGCCGGCCGCACAGACGGCTCGATCGAGATTCATTTCGCGAGCCCGGTCTTGCTGCTAACCCAGCGCGAGGCCGCTACGCTGGTTTGCCAAGTTCTGACCGCGGCACGCTTGGCATCAGAACGAGCCAGCGCGCCGGAGACGGAGATGGACATTCAACCGCAAACCGAAGTGGTTGCCTCTCAGGTTGGGTTGTCATCGAGCGCGGAGCCTGGGTGTCACTGCCTGATGTTGGCTTTTGGGCAGACGCGAATCGGTATAACACTTGAGCCTGGTGTGATTCGGGCGCTGGGACAATCCATGATGGCCCTTTCCGCTGGGGGTCAAGGACATTGATTATCGTCATGTGAACCTCGCCAGATGCGGCCGCGTATCCGTCAGGTGTACCATTTGAGGCGTGGACGACCGTTCAACTCTCTTTCAAAAGCGCTGGACGATGCGGTCGAGCGCATCAAGGCGAAGGGAGGTCGCGGCGCTCGCGCGTTGCCCATTGCCGCGAAGCGCACCCACGGGGCGAAATCCTGAATGAGCACGTTAACGATAGCGATGCTTATCCGCCCGTTCTTCATGCTGGCGTTATTGACCCTCACAGGACTTATTGCCTTGCTGGTGGCGCGGCGAATGCCGGACTCCAAGCTGAAGCGCCTGCTACTCACCAGAATTGGCGGCAGCGATCGGCGTTAGGGCGGTCGCGGCTCCAAGGCGTCGCGCGACAGCGGGGGGAGCCTGAAATGCCGGCAGGCCACGCATCACGTAGTTGACGACTACCGGACTTGTGTAACCGCGCGCAATTGCAGACAGCGCAAGAGGCAGCGCCGCCCCAGCCATAGCCCCGGTCGTGGCGTCTCCGCCAGCGACCGCCGTCGCCCCACCGCCAACCGCCGTACTGGCAAGCATCTGCGGCAAGAATGACCTAGTCGCGGTGCCAGAATCCCCCACAATCGAACCGAAGGTTCGACCGAACCTCGCCACTTCGTGTAGTCCGCGAGTCTCCGGCGTGCGTGATCTTCCGAACAGGTATCCGGCCCGATCCTTCGAGCGCAAAACCGAAGCCAGGTTCCGCGCGCTAACATCACCCGTAGCTTCGTTGAGCACGTTCTTGTTCGCGGTCAGCAGCATCATGTTCTTGTACTGATCGCGCGCTTGCCTAAATGCCTCGCGCTGAACAATCGGCAAGCTTCCTTGCAGCTGGTCGTCGATGACCTCGCGCACCTGAAACAGCGCGCGACCAAGCTCTCTGTCTCCGGTGGGAGACCGCATCAGTCCCTCAGCTTTGACCCGGAGGCGGTTCGATAGATGCTGAAGCTGCTTCCCCGTAGCTGCTCCATCTTGAGCGATCCGAAGCGCCTCATCGACCAATGGTTCGTCTGCCACGTTCACGACGTTCTTCAGCCCATCGTCGATGCTGGTGATCCTGTTGAGCATCACATTCGCATCAACGCCAAATTGGCGGTCAGACGCGACCTTGTCGTAGACCTCGCCGATTCGCTTATTCGCGTTCTGCAGAATGTCGTCCGTGATCGCGTCTGCGTTTTCTCCGATAGACCGAGACGCCATGCGGTTGATGACTGCCTGATTGCCCTGTCGAATACGCGAGAAGGCGCCCGCTGTCGGCGGGTAGCTCGCCATGCTGGCCTCGATCTGTTGCAGCGTTTGACTGCCGCCAGCCTGCCCCGGAGTAAGCCGGCCGCCCTGTTCGAGAACCGGCGCAGCAGCTCGGCGCGCCGCGGCGGGGATTCTGGAGGGGCGGACCATTGCGCCGATAGACCGCGCGATGCCTGAGCCAATTGCGCCCATGCCGCCGCTAATCAGCGTGTTGGCCGCCGCCTCTTCGGCGGACTCTGCTGGCTGCATTGCCCCAAGCCCAGCGCCGAGCGCGGTTGACCCGGTTACTGTGTTGATTCCGGGGATCGCCGCGGCTGGCGCCATCAGTGCCAGATTCCCGCCGACGTTGCCCGCTGCTCCGGCGTCAGTTGCCATAAGCGGCGCATCCCTTTCGCGCGACTCGCGAACCTCTTGTGCAAGGGCCGCGCTGCGCGGAAAGCGCCCGGAATTGTCCACGCCGGGGCCGGCCTCCAAGGGTCCGCTTACCAAATCAGCAACCGCGGCGGCTTTCTGCCGAAGGCCCAGGGCCGCATCCGCGAAAGCTTTTCCAGCACCGGCTGCGGCCAGCTCTGCTTCGGTCATGCCCTCGGTCGGGTCTTGCTTCTGTTCAGGCGTCTTGTACTTCAGCCACGGCCCATCGGGTTCGGTCTTCGGCGTGCCGTACTTTTCCCACGGCCCGCTCATTTCGCGCGCTCCCAACTATCTGGGTTCGCTGGGTCGCCGCCCTTGAATACGTATCCATCCTCAACGTGCCCGACATTCGGTCCGGCCTGTCCACCTGATGCTTCGGGAAAGAGCGGGTTTGCGTCCGCCCATTTCGCCAGCTTGTCGTAAAAGGCGTAATCAAGCCGACCGCCGTTCTCGCGCATGTAATCATCGGCCATCTTGGCAACGTCGATGCTGCGCTGCTCGATCCTCTTCATGTAGTCGATCAGCTGGCGATTGCCGCCCGCCGTCTTCTCGATCCCCGGCACGGAAGCGACGAGGAACTCGCGGTCCTTATCCGACAACGCGCCGGGCATACCGGCGCCCCCGCTCGGGTTGCGCATTTGAAGGGCAAGCTGATTGCCCAGGGCGACCACGGCCTCTTCGTCAGAGACGTTTGGATCGCCGCCAAACAGGCCGATCGCACGCTTTGCCGCGAGAACGGTTTTTGCGCCAGTTCCCGTCCTGCCGGCGCCCTGCAACGCGGCATCTAGCGCGTCTAATGTTGCGATCTTACTGCGTGCTGACTGCGCCCCCTTCTGAATCTCGCCATATTGCTCGGCCAGCTGCTTCCCAAGGTTCTTGTCGAACTCCTTTTCGCTGCCGCCGACGTTGACGCTCGTGGCGCCGGCGCGCTTCATGCGCTCCTGATATTCGGCGAATGCCGGGTCGGACTGGGCTCGCGCAAAGTTTCGTTCTGCAGTGGTCGCCCCTTCCGGCTTCCACAGCGGCGCCCGCGCAATCTCCTTGCGGTTCCCCCGTGCGTCGACTTGGTAGGTCACCTTCTCGTCGCCTTCTTCGATGGAGACGGTCTGGAACTTGTCGGCCGGAACCGGCGAGCCAAGAGACGCCAGTGCAGCGCGGATCGCGCCGGCAAACTTCGGGTCTTGCCGGATGTCCGAAAGGATGAGCTTGTCGGCTTCGATGGTGTCGAAGATAGACTCCAGCGGCACTTCGAGAACCTGCGCATTGGGCGAGGTATCGCGGCCCACCGTCATCGGTGCCGGGTAGGTGATGCGCTTGCCGTCCGGGGTTTCGACTTCGACATCCAGACCGAAGTACAGGCCATTTCGGCTCTTGGACGGTACGGCCGTGGAGATGCGCTTGCCGACGATCTTCGACCCCGCCGGAATCTCGCCGGCTTCGGTTTGCATGGCCTGTTCGATGGTGGTGCCGACGCCCTTGTTCACCTGATCGGCAAACCGCCAGTTCAGGGCTTCCAGCGCCTCGGGCGAGCCCTGACCGCTTTCGATGGTGCGGTCGGCCATCTCGACCCAGTTCTGCACCTTCTCGGGCTCGGCGAAGTGCTGCGCGATGGATGCGCCGAACTGCCCGGCCTGCTTCATGGCGTCGAGTACGGGGGCAGGGTCAAAATCGATCCCCGCCGCACTGGCTTCGCGCGCAGCCTGCAGGGTGTTCACGAGGTTCTGCTTCGCGCGCAGGTCGTCCGTGGCTTTCCACTCGGCGCGCTGGCGGTTCTTCACTTCCGCATTCCACGCGTCGTCATCCATGCGGGACTTCCAGCGTTCCCCAAGCTCCATGCCCTTCGCAAACGAGTTGATGCCCGTCGACAGGCTCAGTCCAAGGTCTTTCATCCCAGAAGGCTCCCGAGCAGCATGATTCCGGCGCCGATGCCAGCGCCGACGGGACCGGTCAGCCCCAGGGCCGGCCCCAGCGTGGCGCCGAGTCCCGCGCCGCCGAGCACGTTGCTGATGCCCTGCTGGCGCTGTGCGGTCTTGATCTGGTCGTTCGCCAGCTTGCGGCTCTGTTCTTCCTGAGCAACTTGTGTCAGGCCGCGCATGGTGAGGCCCTTGTAGGCGTCGCCTGTGGCAATGAGTCCCGGCATATCAGCCTCCAGCCGTGAACGACGGCGCGCGCACGCCGCTGGTCATGAGTTCCATGTCGCGGTCATCCATGCGACGGGACGTGCGGTTGATGCCCTCTACTTCCGCAAGCCCGCGCGTGAAGTCGCTGCGCCGCTGCTGCTCGGCCTGCTGCGCCGGAGTCATCGCAAGGCCATAGCGACCGAGTCGGTCCTTGAACGCCGCCTGCGCCTGATCGAAACCGCGATTCACGTCCTGAACGGCAAGACCCTGAGCCTCGCGGCGATCCCCGAGATTGCGGTAGCTGGCGATCAGCTCGTTCTCGATGGGAACGAACGTGCGCACGTAGTCCAGCCAGTCGTTTCGGTACACCTGCGCTTGGGGATCGTTCTGGATGTCCTTCTCGCCGCGCCAGATGTCCATGACGCTTGATCCGGGACCGTAGATGCTTTGCAGACCCGCGAACTGGTCGCCGGACAGGCCGCCACGCCACGCATCGGCCTGATAGCCGCGCAGGGCGCTCATGTTCTGGTTGGTGGGGCTGCTCAGGCCCGGTGCAAACGGATTGGGCATGTCGTGCTCCTGTTACGGGCCGAGCAAGGGAAGGGGCTGAGGGTTCACGGCGATACCGCCCGGGACTGCCGGGGTCTGCGGCTTGAGGTAGCTTTGCGCGGCCAGCCCGGCCCCCGTGAACAGCGCGTCTTGCAGTCCGAGTCGATTCTGGGCAGCGCTGTAGGCGTCCTGACGCGCCTGCGCGCCGGACATGCTCGACACCTCCGACAGACCTCGGAACGCATCCGCTGCCTGCCCTTGGCCCATCGCCACAAGACCGCCCAGATCGCTCAGGCGCTTGTCGCTGACAGCCTGCCGGGTGTCTACGCGGGACAGGCCGGACGAAAGCCCCTGGTCGATGGCCAGATCGCCCAGCGCCCCCGCGCCGCCACCCCCACGCCGACGGTCAGCGGTCGCAACCTGCGGCGCTACGTCCGCGAACGATCGCGCTGACTCTGCCGTGGCCACGTTCATCGCGCGGCGCGACTCCGGGGCGTTGTTCAGCACATCGCCAATGAACCGCTGACGCAGCGGCGCCACGCGGGTCTGGTAGTCCTGCTGGCGAGCGCGTGCGACGCGTGCGAACTCCTTTTGCGCCGGGGTCTGTTTGACCTCGCCGCCGCTGCTCTTGCCCATGTCAGATGCTCCGCTCGAATGCCGTCATCGCCTTGACGTAGCCAAGTCGCGAGAAGTGATTGGCGATCTCGTCGTGTACCGTGTTGCCCGCAAGCCGAACCGCCCCGCCCTCTCTGGCGATCCTTTCCAGTTCTGGCATGTAGCGGGACATCGTGTTGCCGCTGCTGCCCCAGATCGCCCAGACAAACGCCACCGTCTCGCCGGTGTTCCGGTCGAGGGTCGGTTCAATGACCGCAAAGCAGTCGTCGGAGACGTAGAGGCACGCATGCCCGTAGCGACAGGCGGCGTACAGCTCTTCCGGGCGGTCCCGCGTGCCCTTGAACATTTCCTCGATCTTCGGGCGCATCCAGTCCCACTTGATGCGGATGTCGGCCGGCTGGAGCTTCACAGCAGCAGCCCCGACGCCCGCATCGACACCGCCGTTCCAGACGATGCAAGCGCGCGGATCGTGTCGCCCTTGTTCATGTGATGCCGCATGTCCGGTACACCGAAGGGCTTGCCGTTGCCCGGGATCGTGTAGGTGTGCGCGATCCGGTGGTTGTTGGCGGCCGTTGCACCACTGGGCACGATGGACAGCGTCACCGTGACCGCCGATCCGGTCTGGTTCGTCAGCGTCACCTGCGTGATGACGGTCGGCTGGTCGGCCGTGTACATGATCCCCAGTGAGGTAGGCAGGTAAACGCCCGCCACGAGCGGTTTGGGTGTGGCCATGTCAGGTCTTGATGAGGAATCGCACCGCCGCGGACTGCGGGCGGATGTCGACCGGATCAGTCATGCCGCCCGTCGTGTACTCGTTCACGTCCGTTGCGCCGCTGATCGTGTGGGTATGCGCGCCGTTCGATGCCGCCGTGCCGCTCACCGTGTGGGTGTGGCTGCCGTCGCTCGAAATGGCGTGCGTGTGTGTGTCGGACGCAACAGTGACCGGAGCAACCGGCGTCTGTGCGTTGACGGTCGTGCTCGGCAGGCCGGTTGTGCCGGTGTGGTCGTGCGCCCCGTCAGAACTGGTCGTGCCGCTGACCGTGTGCGTATGCGCTCCGCCCGAATCAGCTTCCAGCGTGTCGTTGTCGTGCGTGTGCTCGAAGTTGATTTCGTGATCGGTTGCACCGAACGTGTCGCCCAGCGCCTCGTCAGCCGATACACCTTGCAGGTAGCGGTCGCGGAAATCCGGGACGTTGAAGTTAGCGCCCGCACCGCCCCAGGTGTAGCCAATCTCCGCAAACAGGTCCGGGTAGTCGGCGGTCGCGTAGGACGTTCCGTCGCAGTAAAGCCAGCCGTCCGGCGTAGAGGTGCCGCCGAAAGGAATGATCGCTCCGGGTGGTAGCGAATCGCCGACGCTCGGCGGATCGTTGACCGGCAGCAGCGCGCCGAGGATGTCGTCCGGCACCTGCCCCGGAATTGTCGGCGATGCACCGCCAGAAACCCGCTGCACCACCGTCGTCTGCTGCGCAGGCTGGGACTGCAGGCGACGGATGAGCGCGTCCTGATCCGTCAGCCGCTGGCCCAGCTTCTTCACCTCGCCATCGAGCGCGCGGATGATCCGCCGCAGCTCGGGGTCTGCGACGTTGGGCGAGAAGCCGGCCATCAACTCAGCTCTTCGATGTCTTCCGCGATCTCCAGCGTGTTCACCCGCCCGCCGGTGATGACCGCCTGAAGCTGGATTTCCTTCGCGACTGACGTGTTGGTGCCCGGAAGCCGGAACTCCGCATCGGTCGTGCGGTTCTGCGTGTCGTAGGGGGTATCGGACCCGTTGCGGAACACACTGAACGCAATGGTCGACGGGAACGCGTCGGGTTTCGGTGCCTTCACCTGTGCGGCCTTGAACACTATCGGGTACTCAAGCTGCCGAATGCCGGACCGCCACGTCGCCTGCAGGTAATCGCCGGTGTTGAACTCGACGATGTCGTTGTCCACCGCGGCAAACAGACGGTCCTTGATCGGATCGACGTAGAAGGCGGTTGCGTGGAACTCTAGATCCACCACACCCACGCCCGGCTGGATCGTGAACGTCCCCTGCTCGTATCCGTTGTCGTAGGACACGAAGATGATGTCGTCGTAGACCGCGCAGATCATCGACGACGGGTCATAGGCCGCCCATTCGTCACGGGTGAAAAACTCCTCCGTGATGTTCGTCGCGGACTTGCCCGCAATCGACATCAGGCCGTCCCAGCTCGGGTACACCACAGAATTCCGCCAGCGGACGATGCCCCGCTTGGACGCGCATCCGGCCACCTGTTCGAGCTTGTCCAGCGTCATCGACGCCGGATCGTCGCCGTACATCAGATACGGCGATTCCTCTGTACACAGGACCGCAAGATTCTCGACCGCAATGCACCCGACAATCGGCCAGTCCGTAGACTTGGCTTGCGACAGGACGAACGCGTGGGGTCGATAGGGCTGGGACGGATAGGCGTGGTTCCCAGTCGTGACGATCAGGATGCCGTTTGCAAGCGCGCAAACGTCTCGGGGACTTCCCGGGGGCAGTGCCCAATCCTGCGATTCGAGCACCACCGCAGACAGGTCCTCGGTCGCGATGTCGTCCGAGAACGTGGTGACGGTGTTGGGGAGTGCTGCCTGATCCGCCACGAGACGGAAGGTCGTCACGCCGTCACCGGTTACCGCTCGATAGAGCCTCTTTCCTGCGATGTCGTAGTTCGTGATATTCGAGCCCGACGCATCCGCAATCCCGTCTACGTTGACCGTCAGCTCCGGGTCGTCCGGAACGATCGGCCCCAGCGGACTAGGGGCAGATTCCTCGCCCTTGGTATTGATCCACGTGTAGGCGTATCGCGTGACGGTAACGCCATCTCCCGCATCCGCCCCCACCAGCGCAAGGTCGATGTCGTCGACGTAGCTGATATGCGGACCATTGGACCCTGCGTAGGTCGTCAGGCTGAAGCCGTACCAGAAGTTCCCATCACCCACCGTCGGGCGGATGACGTATCGAGCCTTCGCAACAGGGCCGTTGCCGGGGTCGTTGAATCCTGGCGGGATCACGGGACCGCCGCCGCCGTCCGTCACTTCGAGTGACGTGAACGACTTGGAGAACAGATCGCTGGCGCCCAGCGTCGTCCCCACCTTGACCGTGACCGTGACTTCCGTGCTCTTGTTGAGCGTGAAATTCTTGGTGATCTCGACCGACAGGTAGTAGTCCGTCCCCAAAGTGGGCGTTCCGGACATGGCCTCGCCGACCGGCGTCACCGGCGTATCCCAAGACGACTGCGAGCCGAACCGCACCGCGCCCGTGTTGGAACTGCTGATGCGCAGGCCGATGACGTTCCCCGCTCCGTCCTTGTCGCAGCCGTAGACGAAGTTCAGATACCCATCGTTCGGAGACGAGGAAGACCCCGTCAGCCGGAACTTGCACCGCATCCGCGAGTAGTACGCAGCCCCGAATCCGTCATCGCGGACCATGTACACCGCGCGATCCAGGCCGGATAGCTGATTGGCCTTCAGCTCGAACTCGCCGGAGTTGATGCCCACGACGTTCTGCGTGTCGTCTGGCTCGAACTGCGAGGTCGTCCAGCCACCCAGATTCGTGCCGTCGTAGGTCGCGTCAATCTCGGGGTCGGCGTAGACCTGCACCGACGCAATCCCCGGCGCCGTTGTCGGAGTCGGAACGCCCAATCGATACGTCACGTTCGGGTAATCAGTGCCTATCCCGTCCGTGGCTTCGTTGATGTCGGTCCAGCGCATGTAAGCGCCGAGGTTGAAGAACACCCGATGCGTCGTTGCGTCGTCGCTCGGAGCCTTGGCAAAACTCTTGACGAAGCGGACCGTGTCGTTCGCCGAATCGACCGACGTGTAGGTCAGCCACACAGGCCCCGGATTGAGCGAGTACGCCCCGTAGAGGTCCAGCGGAAAGATCGTCTCGACGGTGCCGGTCTTGGTCGGCTCGTCAACGACGGTGTTTCCTCTCCACGATTCGAGGTCGCCGGACTTCAGCCGCGCATTCGTGCAGACTTCGGCGTGACCGTCGGGCAGCAGTCGACTCGCGAGCCGGGGAATCCGGCCCCTGAACTGCGTGACTTTCATCAGGCCGCGGCGGCGCGCCCAGACTCGGGCGTGTCTTCAGCCGGCTCCGACTTGAACAGCGCCTGCACCTGCGCGCGGGCGCCGATGCTGTTGGCCCACACCGTCAGCCAGAAATTCCCCCGCGACGGATCGCCGCGCTTGGTGCTCTTGAGATGCGCGCAGGCCACGACGTAGGCCCAAAGCGCCTGCTCGGCAATGTCCGGCAGCGGAATGGTGTCGCTGGCCGAAGTAAGGCGCGTCGGCGTGGCCGAGTACCGGCACATGACTTTCGCGCCATTCGACGCCGGGGGGTCCACGAAAAACCGAGTCGGATCGCGGTCGTCGGAGTACCAATGCAGGATGTCAGCCGTCTGACTCGCGGCATGCCACGTCCTGAGCCCGTGGTCCCGCTTGTCGCGGCTGTAGTGGTAGATCGCCCCGCCGGCCTCGGTGTGGATGACATCGAGAACCTGCGTTCCTGCAGCCGGGATGGATTGCAGCGTCCCGGCAACCAGGGTGATCAGCTCACACTTGGTGAACCAGTCCGGCTTGTTCGATACCGTCGCCGTGATCCCCAGATTCAGGTAATCCAGCAACTCCGCCGCAGTCCACTGATGGTTCGTCTCGTCATACAGGGTCTTAGCGGAGCGGTTAAGCACCACGCTGGCAACAATCGTGCCCATGGGATACTCCCGAAATCAGAGATGGCGGACGATCGAGAACCCGACCGACGCTGTGGTGTCCGTATTGGTGAACTGGATGTCACCGCCGCTCGCCGAAAAGGAGCCGCCGGTCGTCACAAGATTGGCCACGGTGAGCGCGGCCGGCGGCGTTCCGCTGCCCGCGACGACCAGAGCCATCGCCACCGATGCGGGAGTTGCCGCAGAACGGCGCGCGAACACCAGATACACCCCTGACGAAACCAGCGTGGATGCAGCGAATACCGTCGTCGCGACGCCGTTCGTTGCCGACAGCGTCGTGTTCGTCAGGTTCGACCCGTCTGGGAACTTGATGACCCCGCCCGCAAGCCCAAGCTCGGTTTGTCGGTAGTACACCGTCTGACCCAGCACCGGACGCAGGAAGTGCGTCGCGTCACCGGCGACGATCCGGTAGTTCGTGTTTGCAAGCGTGAAGCTTGAGCGATCCGCCAATCCGCCCCGCAGCGACGATGGGATCGCGACAAGCTCGATCAGGTTGGCGTAAGTCTGCGATGCCGCGAGCGTGTTCCGTACGCGAACAGTCACGTTGTGTTGGCTGTCCGCGCTGGTCGGCGTGTCGCGCAGCATGCCGGCAGACACCAGCCGCTTGATCATCGGAGAGGAAACGGTCTTGGAGTGGCACGCGATGTCGACCAACCCCATGAGGCGGGTCAGTAAGATCGGTCCGCCCAATCGCCCCGCGAATGTTCCGGACGAAATCTTGAAGTCCGGGCAAATCAGCTTCGCATCAGACGACAGTTGGATCGCGTTGCCGAAGTAGCCCTCAAGGAACAGATGGGTCGCACACAACTGGGAGCCGCCGACAAGCGTCGTCGACAACGGGTCGATGAACAGCTTGCATCCGGCAACGGTATTGGGAACAACCTCTTCCAGCGTGACAGTCGTTCCGGAAACGCTCTGTACGCGAGAGACAAACGGAATGCCGCCTGCTGCCTTGTTGCTGTCTGGATATGCCGACGATCCGTTCGGCCCTATCGCAAGGATAGTCCCCGTGCTGATCTTGGCCGACATGTCGGCGCTGGTCGTGATGACCGCGCTACTTCCGGTGGTGCTCGCCGTTTCCGGCTCGGCGTCATCGTCTGACAGGCCGTACCAGAAGAACGAGCCCCCGGAAAAGTCAGTCGAGCGGATCGTGTTCGTGCCGGCGCAGCGGCTGATCCGCATCACGTCGACCCACAGGTCATCGAACCCAGCGCCGTTTGCGCCCGACACGATGGGATTGATGCAGAACTGGATCTTCAGCAGGCGGAAATGCGTGCGCGTGTACGGCAGGATGTTGGCCACACCGCCGGTCTGGTCGGCTTGGTAGAACGCCCCGCCGAAACCGCTGATCGCAACGTTGCCCCAAGATGCCTCGCTGCCGTCGCCGGTCCCAGTCGATGGCGTAGCCGCAGTGCTGCACGACATGGCGATCAGGTTTGCGTTGATCGACTGCCGGTTGGCGTGCGTCATGCTCGACGGCGACGCGGACTTGAGCGTCAGTGCGCCGAAGTGGTTCAGGTTGTTGCAGCCGAGCGTATCGAAAGCGACGTACTTTCCCGATCCAGCGCCGACGTTGTCCTCGATTTCTGTGTACGTCCCAGACGGGTCGAACGTGATCGTCGTGTCGAACGACTGCCAGGTGAAGGCCGACTTCGGGGAAATCGTCCCGTTGACGTGGTATTCCTTGTTGTCGGACACCACGATTGCACCGGTCGCCAGGGCGTCAGCGAACGCCGCATTGATCGCCGCGGTGTTCGTGTTCTTGGCGGCAAGGCTGCTGTCGTTCGGAATCGCTCCCTTGTCCGCGAAGCTGATCGTCTCGCGCAGCTTGGCCTGAACCGATCGAACCTGCTTGACCGATCCGTAGGGCAGGAAGTAGGGGATGTCCGCGCCCTTATCCGATCCAGTGGTCTGCAGGTCGGTCTTGAGAGAATCCGACTCAAACTGAACCTTGAAAACGAGATTGCCCGGCTCCTTCAGGTAACGCGTGCGATAGTCGCTGTGGGTTTCGTCTTCCCACACCTCAACCACCGCGTCATCGGGGATCGAGCTAAGCGCAGCCTCGGCGGCGGCATAGGTGTCGAAGAAGTACTGGGGAGAAGATGCGTCGGCGGCAGCACGGGCTTGGTCGCGATAGACCCCGGCTTGCGTTGCGTGTCCGGAGGCCGTCGTAGCGGAGGAAGCCGCTGCAGTCGCGGATGACGAGGCGGCAGCCTCGCTCACCGCAGCCCCCTCCTGTGCAGCTTCGGCAAGACCTTGCGCCGTTTCGGCAGCAGTCTTGGCGGCATCGGCATCGTTCGCGGCGGTTTGCGCAGCCGATACCTGTGCGGCGAGTACCGCTGTCGTCGGGAAGTCGCCTATGGCCGTGGCCGCCCCGGCAACATCGCGGTACAGATGCAGCCCGTCGGCATCGGCGACGTAGAAGTATTCGCCCTCGCTGACCGCGGCAAGACCCGCCGACGTACTCGCGTAGATCGTGTCCGTGCCCGGCCCCGGAACGAACGGGGCAGCGCCGAACGCATACGCCGGAGCCGGTCCCACCTGATAGAACGACTCCACAGCATCGACGAACACGAGCATTCCATACTCGCGCCGCTCAACCGGGATGTTGTTCAGCGCTGCGATGGTCGCCACACGCCGCAGGCCGCCCTTGCCGTACTCGGCGTAATGCGTGGGCAGGGCGCTGCGGTCGTCGCTCGGGACGATGCCGCTCGCAACGGCGGTGCCGGGAATCTTGGCCATCAGTTGATCTCCAAGGCCGCTTCGCCGTAGAGCGAATTCGGGGAGCGATAGAGGAAATAGGGGATCGGCTCATCGTCGACGGTGAGCGTGATTTCCGACTGGGCCGGAACGACGTTCAGCGAGCCGATGGCATCCGGCGTGTAGCCGAACAGGAACGAGTTGACCGAGTCGAACGACTGCGGGCATGCGAACCACAGGTAACGCGCGGTGTCGCTGTCGCCGAAGTCGTAGATGCCGCGCTTGGTGGTCTGCTCGGCGGAGTTCGCGAGCGCCTGAACCTGAGCAGCGGACAGGATTGTGCTTGCCGAACTACCCCAGTAGATCGGCAGGAGGGCGCAGGACACGTCAGGTTCTCCGCTGCGCTTCCGCCATCGCCTCGTTCTCGGCGATGGACTTCAGCAGGTTGTTGAAGATCGAAAGGTGGAATGCGGCCCGGTCGTTACTCGGCGCCTCCGACTGCCGGCCGTCGCCGCGCTGCAACGCCTCACCCACGACGCCGTGAACCAGCGCGGTCATGTAGATGTCGTCCAGTGCGATCGGTTGGTCCGCGTCGTCCTGCACCTGCGGGACGCCGTGAAACGTGGCCTCGGCGTAGTGCGGGGGGAATTCCTGCGGCGGATAGACCCAGAACGTCTTGCGATCCGTCTGCGGGTCGTAGCTGTACTGATCGAACGTGTGCGCCTGCGGATGGTCGTGCCAGTCCGGTGCAGCCCTGTTCATGTCCTCGTAGTCGAACCACGAAGCGCCAGCCCCCGGACGGGTTCCGTCAGCGCCGGCATTCCTCAGCTTGCCGACCATCTGATTGCAGTGCGCCGGGATGGCCTGCTCGGTCCCCTCCGCAAGCTGGAATCGCTCGCGGAAGGAGAAAGCATTGGCCTTCACCGAAACCAAGTCGATGATCTTGGCTTGCAGGTAGCTCAGCAGCTCGGATTGAACGTAGTCGTGCTTGGTTTCGTCGTAGAGCTTCTTGGCGGCTCTGTCGATGATTTGCTGTCCGGTGAAGGTGCCCATCAGACCAGCGGCTCCGGAACGATGAATAGGTTTTGGGATGCGCTGTCACGCAGGGTCTTGTCGCGGACTTCGTAAAGGCCGTTGCGGTACATGCGGCGGTTGAACATCGCCGCCTCGCCGTTGGCCCACTTCACGCCCGCCATGCGCTGCAGCTCATACAGCGCCCCGTGCTGCAACACCTCGGCGTATTGGTCCTGCAGGAAGTCCGGCAGGTCGTCCGCGTCGAGCTTGGGTTTCAGGTAAACCTCGTAGCTGATCGCGTTGGAAAGCGTCCGGTTCGGGATCGGATACAGCCGCATCTTTCCCGTCGAAATGACGGTGTAGACGTGCGTCGGCTCGCCGGTGAACGTGCGCCAGTCAAGATCGCAAAGGGACAGCTCGCGCTCGCTGGTCTGGATCAGTTCCAATCCATTGAGGGACACGTATTCCAGCGCGACGATTTCCGCGCACGCCGAGTGCTCGATTTCAAGCTCGGCTACCCCCTGCTGCATGGAGGCGGTCGTCGCCGCTTCTTTCCAGCAGAACGTCTTGTCGCACAGGTCGCGCGCCGCCTTGACGATGGCGCGATCGACCAGCGGCACCGGGCAGCCCGGCACCTCCGGCATGACGTAGGGGCGCAGGGCGCGGACTGCGATCACGATCAGGCTTCGGCCAGAACGCGACTCAGCCACGCGGGGCCGCGCGGGTTCGGGTCATGGGTGATCGAGAACGGGTAGGCAAGGCCGGATGTCTTGCGCACCGCAGTCGTGCGGGCGCCGTGGGCATCCATCACTTCATCCGTCCGAACGCCGACGCGCTTTGCTCGCGCCAGTCGCTCGACGTGCTTGCGCTTGATCGTGACCGGCTTGCCGCGGGGAATCCACGGGTTGTTCTTCGGCATCGCGCCCACGCCGTTGACAGCGCAGTAGACGAAGGGCTCCCCGTTGGGGTCGGTCGACTCGTGGATCATGACGCCCACGGGTTCTTCCATGAAGCTGAGCAGCTCCGCCTTGTCGGCGAAGCGCGAAAGGTCGGTTTGACGCTCGATGACGTGATCGCGCTCGGGAAGATCGCCGCTCGCGGGCATCTGAAAGCTCTCGCTGTGATTGGACTCGGCGTCGATGGTTTTCTTCATGCGCGGCATAGGTGCCTCCAGAAATGAAAAACGGACTTATATACCTGACAAACCCGTTTGGCCGGGAGTATGCTGCCGGCTCCTAACCTTGGAGGGAAGGGATATGGCAAACGGACACAATCTTTTTATCTCGTATGACCTGCATCAGCCGGGTCAGAACTACGCGGCGGTTGGTGACGCAATCAAGGCATTGGGCAGTTGGGCCAAGGTTCACCAGTCATACTGGTATGTAGATTCCACCATGACCGCAGAGCGCGCCGCTAATGCGATCTGGGCTGTGATGGATAAGAACGACAAGCTGATTGTCGTGGACACAAAGACTAACGATGCTTATTGGTACAACTTGCCGAACGAAGTATCCCAGCAGATACAGGCTTGTTGGAATCCTTAAATCTTAGAAGGAACTGCTCAAGTCGATCAGACTCCGCCTTCGTCAAGGGGGCGATCCTTACTGCGTCTGCGCATCTTTCGATGATCATTTTCATAACTCCAAAACGACGAAGCCCGCCTACTTGGCGGGCTTCTTCTTGGCGGGCTTCTTGGCCTTTCCCTTCTTCGGGTCAGGCGGCGTGCTCAGCATGCGGCGGAGCACGTCGTCCATACGTTCCGGACGGCTTGGGTTGCTGTCAGGGTTCTTCAAAGCCGGGTGCTCTCAATGAGGTCTGCACGGGCACAGGGGGCTTGCAGATCGTTAGGCTATGTCCAGCAACGTCGCCGCTGAGCTGCAGCAGGCCCAAAGCATTCAGCGGCTTACTGTCCTTGCCGTCGAACGTATGAAACTCAGTCGCTCGATACAAGATCGCTGTCGCGAGATGAATCGAATCAGGCACTGACACGGTCTTTCCGCCCCACTGCGAACGGCTCAGATAGTGGTCCCGGATTTCGCGCGCTAGACGAGCAACGCGATGATCAACCGCGATGCGTGTGAAGTTGGGCCGTTGCATAGCTTCAACCAGCATGCTTTCGGTGCCCGTTGGAATCTTGTTCGCTGTTATCTCGACGACCGTTAGAACCGATGTCATAAGGGACACTTCGCGCCTCTTCAGCTTGGCTATGCCGTCAAAAACAGCCTCAAGCTCACCGGCCTTCCGCGTCTGTTCATTCGCAAGCCACGCGATGAAGAGGCACGTATCCCAGTAGTAGACCGGCCTAGTGCCAGCCATTGCGCAACTCCCGAACAACCCCCTCGGCGGTTTGGCCTTCCGGGATGATGTCCGGCGCGATACCGAGCAAGTCTTCCCACTTCGCTAACTGAGTTGGCGGCAGGAAAATCTCTATGTCGTCCACTTCAATGTGGTGTGGATACGGAGCGTGCTTTCGGTATGCCGCGGTACCCGTTACCGCCACTCTATTCCGAATGGCGGATACGGCTTTATCCGCAAGCTCCGGCTTGAAATGGCATGAGATACGCGCCGGACCGACATCCGGGTAGATTGTGAAAGCGTTCGCGTCCCCGTGAACGTTGATCTTCTCAAGCATGCCCTCGATCGTCGTGGCGCAATACTCGTGTGTTGCTAGATGCTGATCAATGCGCTTCGTCAACTGCTGAGTAAAGACGAACGCAGAATCATTAATGCGCAGCCGCGCGGAGCGCAGCTTCGGGCCGACAGACGCCGTCAGCGCGCGCAGGTCTTCTAGAAGAGGGTAGTCCACCGTAGGTGGAACTTCGTCCTTTTCCACTGCCTCAATCAGGCTCGTGAAATGATGGAATGCTTGAGCCCGAACATCCACGGCGCTGACGTGACGATCGACACGCGCTTCAAGCTCAACCGTAGCCGGACTGGAATGTGAAAGCCCGACGACGGCGAAGTAGCTGTTCCGCTTGCCGCCTGAGATGGTTCTGTCGGATCGAGCCAAAGCCGCTTGAAGCTTCTGTAGTTCCTCTACAAAAACTTCTAGCCGAACGTCGCCACCATCCTGCTCTAGCCCCTCTACGACGAGCGTAATCCTATTGCTAGTCACGCCTTGTCGCTCCGTAGTTCTGCCTATCCGATTGACGAGTCCCGGTACATCAATCGCTTCCCGCCAATCTGACCGAGAAGCGCCCCGGCACGTTCCGCATCTGTGACTTTACGCTGATTCCAGCGGAAATCGAACTCCGTGGCGTAGCGCTGCAAATGCGCCTCGCTGACCTTGTGGAAGGTACCCACGAGGCCGCGCTTGAGCAGCGCGAAGCTGGATTCAACGGTGTTCGTCGTCACTTCGCCGCGTGCGTATTCGCCGGCAGCGTGATTGACGACGCCGTGATCGGCAAACTCCTTGCCGACCCTGTGGTAGACGTGGGCCTGATCGGTCATGAGGCGGGCTTTCTCGGAAAGCTGCGCCTTGAGGATCGGGCGCAAGGTCTTCTCGTTCACGCTGGCAACGCGATAGGTGCGCTTCTTGCCGTCGCGCTCGACCAGCGAAACGATCTTCATCTTGTGCTCGTAGCCACGAGCGGTCTTGCCCTTCGGCTTGGACGTGCCCCAGTAGGTTTCGTCCACTTCGACAGCACCACCGTTGCCACCGAGCAGGCCGCCGTTCTCATCCTTCATCGCCTCGCGGATGCGATGGCACATGAACCAAGCGGTCTTGTAGGTCACGCCGAGCATGCGATGAACCTGATGTGCGCTGATGCCCTTCTTGCTCGCGCACATCAGATGCACGGCAAGCAGCCACTTGTTCAGCGCGACCTTGGAGCTTTCAAACACAGTGCCGACCGTCACGCTGAACTGCTCGCGGCAGTCCTTGCACTTCCACAGACCCGGACGATGGGCCTTGCCCTGGAGCTGGTAGTGCTCGCCGACTGCGCCGCAGTGCGGGCAGGTGACACCGTTCGGCCAGCGCAGGGCTTCAAGGTACTCGCGGGCCTTGTCAGCGTCGGTGAAATGCGGTGCGGTCAGGTCGGTCATGGCGCTCTACTCCAATGGCGCCATTCTCCCCAAACCGCTTGGGTTTGTCAAGTATATAAGTCCGATGAAAAAGCCCCGCACTAGGCGGGGCTCATGGGGGTGGCGGCTGTTAGCTCGCCTGCGGACGGCTCGGCAGCTTCATCACGTCCTGAACGACGTGGGTCAGGCCCGCAGCGTTCCAGTTGCTGGAACCGAAGGTCCAGGTGCCAGACGTGGTGCTGCCCGCCTTGTGCAGCGTGTAGGCGAACGGCACGACGGTATCCGGCACCCACGGGAACTCGGGAGCGAACTTGAAGTCGCCGTCCGGGTCGAGATCTTCCGTGTCGCCCTTGTAGACGGCCACGGTCCCGCCGGAGTTGACGGTCCACACCACGACGCAGCCCTTGTTGGCCGTCAGCGTGATCGCCGCGCCGGACTTGGCGTCGGTGGTCGGGGTCGTTCCGCCGGAAACCTGCGTCTTGGTGTACGCCTTCCCGTCGATGCAGAAGTTGAACCCGGCCGATCCGGTCGAGTAGGTCGTCGCCGCGCCGGAAATGCCCGTGAGTCCGGCCTTGCCGGTCACGAAATTGCGAAATGCTTCGTTCATTGCTGAATCCTCTGAAAAGAGAGGGCGCCCGAAGGCGCCCGTAGTCGGTTAGGCGTCGAGGTCGGTGACGGCGCATTCGTACACGGCCATCCACCCCTGATTGAGGATCAGGGCCGTGTTGTAGAACTTGGCACCGATGTAGCCACGCTGGCCGCCCGGGTCGTTCTTGTCGCGCTGCGAAGGCGGAATCCAGAACGGATCGACGGCGCTCATGCCGCGGAGCGCCACCTGGCCCCACGCGTCCTCGGCGCAGACGATCACCGGGTACACGTCGACATTGCTGCCGGTCGTGCTGTACAGCCCCGAAGAACCGACCGCAGCGCCGGAGTCGGCGTAGGCCGCGAGTTCCGGCGACACGATGAAGCGGTAACGCTCCGTCGATCCGACTTCCATCTCGTGGACCGGCTTGCGGCTGCCGTACTCCGCCACCGGCGTGAAGCCCGGAAGCTCGCGGATGTCCGCTTCCATGTCGGTGTGGCAGAAGACCAGGAACCCGGCCTCGATCGGCTTCGTGCTGATGTTCGGCGTTGGCGCGAGGATCGAGGTGATCAGCTTGCCGTGGTTCGCCATCAGCGTGCGGGTGATCAGGCGCAGGCCGTTCAGCGAAATGGTCGCATCGACGGTGTTGCGGCTGGTGCCGCCCGCGTAGAAGGCATTGGTCGCGCCCTTGAGCGCACCGTAGTTCACCATCTCGCGGATCAGGCCGACGCGCTCGCCGGTCTGCTTCTTCATCTCCGCCGGGATGTCATCCTCGTAGAGGTCGACGTTCTTGTCGGTCACTGCGTACAGGACCATGTACTGCTGCAGGACGGCGGTCACGTCCACGGCCGTCAGGGTGTCGGCGTTGGGGGTCATGCCTTCCTGCGTCTGGTGCTGCTGCGCGAACGTCTCGACGTTGTTGACGGTGATCCAGCGGTTGTCCACGCCGCCATAAGGCAGGTAGCGCCGATAAACGACGTTGTCGCCGTTGTTCTTGGGCATGCGCTTCTGCTGGCCCGTGATGCCCAGCACTTCCACCGGGATCGCGTGTCGCAGGATTTCGCCCTTGAACTTGTTGATGCGGCCGGTCTGCGGGCTCGCGTAGTTCTGAATGCTCATCGTGTTGTCCTCGAATGCCCGAGCGCGCCCCTCGCCGTGAGGCGATGCGTCGTCATCGGGTTAATTGCTTGCCCTGGCGGGCGATGTCTTTCTCTGTGCTCGTCAGAGGATTCGAGTGGCCCTTGAATAGCGACCCGAGGAGCGTGTCCGCGGCCGTTGCGGCGGCAGACGGGGGTACATCAGGGCAGCGGGATTGCTCCGGCCGCCGGGTGAATCAGTTTCCGTTGAAGCCGGCGAGGAACGCGTCCTCGTCGGAGATTCCTGCCTGCACGACTTGCGTGCCGGACGGGGTGATGGCTTCTTCAAGCCGCTTGTTCTTGTCCTGCTTCTTGATCAGTCCATCGCGCCACTTCTTGAACTCGGTCATCTTTCCGCCGACCCAGCGCGCATCACCACTTTCGACCCACTGCTTGCGCACGTCTTCCGGCTGCTGGTTCATCCATAGCTGGAACTCCGGTGTAGCCTTCTGCTGATCAAAGTCCTCATGCATTGCCAGCAACTGGCGGCGCTCGAACTCCATGGCCATTTCGGCGCGTACACGGTCAAGGTGCGGCTTGAGGCGCTCGTCCCAATCAATCTCGGGCGCCGTGATGGCCCCGGACAGATCGTTGGCGATGGCCTCGGCTGCCTCCGGCCCCAGACGTTCGGCGATGTTCTTCAGCGCCTCCTTCGTCAGCTTGGCACCGGCCGCGGTGGCGGGCGCCTTCTGGATCGTCTGGAGGTTGCGATTGAGTTCTCCGAACTTGCCGAAGATCGTGTCTCGCGTCTTGGTGAACTCTTCGCGCAGGCTGTCGACTTGCGATGCCTTGGCCAGCAGTTCGCGGACCTGCTGCTCGCTGAGTCCCGCAACCGTCGGCGTCTCGGGTTGCTCGGCTTCCTGCGTGGTCTGCTGCTCGCCTTCGGGCTTGGCCTCCCCCTCTGGTTTCTCCAGCGGCGTCACCTCGGCCTGTGCCGGCGGGGGTGTTGCGGTGCCGTCGAATCCTGCGGCGAAGTCCTGTTCAGCCTGTTCCTGCGTCTGCTCGTTCTCGCTCATTGGACTACCTGATCAACGCCCTTGCGGGCACGTTGGCGAAGGGCTTAACCGTTCGCCGCGTCTTCCGGGGATGTGTCCATGCCCAGATTTAGCCGGAGCTTCTTCAGCTCCGAGATTCGCCCGCGGATGACCGCGGTCTTTCGCTCGTCCAGATGCTCGCCGTCATTCGTCTTGCGCTGACGTTCGATCTGATCCTTGGTGTGCTGGTCGAGCTTTCGATACAGGGAGCAAAACCGCTCTTCCTGCGTCAGTTGCAGCCTGTCCGTCACCAGACCCTCCCGGCGGCGACATCCATACGGTCACCCTGCAGCTTCGCGGCGGCGCTTTGCTGCGCGATCTGCAAGTCCTTGGCGTTCTTCTCGCGGGCAATGGTGATGTCGACCACGTTGTCGCGTTGGGACTCGACATCCTTCTGCTCGATCTTGGCTTGCTCGAGCGCGAGCTTCTGTTCCTCGGTCGCGACGACGGCCTTCTGCTGCTCGACCGCCTGCTGCTGTAGCTGCTGCTTCTTGGCGTCCGACAGCTTGAGGCGCGACGGGTCGATCTTGTTGGCCCTCAGCGCCTCTTCAGCCCACAGCGCCGGGTCCAGCTCGTAACGAGGATCAACTACGGCAGCGCCCATCGACAGGATGGCCTGCCGCTGGATGTCGCGCTCGACCAGTGACGTAGACCCTCGGGCGTCGATGATGAAGTCGCCCTTCTCCGACTCGTCCCCATACGTCATGATCCAGTCGTAGTACCGGCGCATGTGCGGCTCGGTCAGACGGTCATCGAACGTCCGCGCGATTCGGCGCAGGACCGTGTTGGCATTGGCGTTGAGGATTTCCATCCCACCCACGGTGTCGGTCGCATTGCCCTGATTGCCCTGCATCAGCATCGGCAGGCCGGTCACGTCTTCTGCCGTCTTGAGCGCGAACTGGATGATGTTCATCAGCTCGACTTGGCGCGTCGGGATGTCGATCGACATGATCGCGGTGCGAATGTCTTCGATCCCCGACTCGGAGTCCGCCCACCAGAACTTGCGGGGGGTCAGCTCGTAGACCCCGTCCGCCGGCTGCAGGACACCGCGCCTGCCGATGATCTGCGGGCCGCTCGACAGCGCCGCGTTGTCGCTCATGCCGCGCGTGGCGGCGTTGAGCATGCGCTGGGGCACGCTGATCTGCTTGGCAACGCCGATTCCGTAGGGCAGGCCCTGACGGCGCTGCCAGACCATCACGTCGTAGCCGAACCCCTCGCAATCCAGCGGATAGCGGGCGATCTTGCAGATGCGGTCGTTGATGACCGTGACGATGACCTTGATCGCAACCTTGCCAGCGTCGGGCTTGCGGTAGACCGCGGAAATGTCCGAGCCGGTGATTTCGCCGGTGAAGTACCAGACCTCGAACGAGTCGTCTTCCTTCGTGCCGCGGTCGTAGGTTTCGATGTTGCGCTTGCCCGGTCCTTCCTCAAGGCAGCGGTCAATCGCATCTTCCAGATACCCGGGCTGGGATTTCAGCTCGCGAATCTGCCGGGCCGAAAGGTTGTCCTTCTCCCAAACCCCGTCGCCGTTGTCGAACGACTCGCCGCACGACTTGCTCGGGTAGATGTTCCACGGCGACACCGCACGAGACGCCGGGGCGATCTCTTCCTTGGCGACCAGCTCCAGGCCGTCCGCCTGCTTGATGACGACCTTGCGCTTGCGCTTGACGGGAAACGGTCCCTTGAGGATGCCGGTTCCGAGTCGCGCGCAATCCTCGATGACCTTGCGGACCTCGGCGTGATACAGGCACTCGGTCAGCCAGTCGTCTACCCGCTTCTCTGCAGCCTTGGCCTTCTTGTTCGCCGCTTCTTCGATCTGGTGGCGGAACGCTTCGATTTGCTCTGGCGGGACAGATTCCGTTCCCGGCATGCCGACAAGGTCGGGAATCGGCGTCGGCTTGAACTCGAAATTTCGCTCATCCGCGGGAATGAGCATGTCCGCGACTCTCGCCGCGGCGGCATCAGTGTACGGGCGCGTGATGTTGAGAAACACCGTCGATCGCGTGCCGATGGGGCGATTGACGCCGATGGCGCCGCCGTCGGGGGAACGCGGCTTCTGCATCCGCGCCGTTACGGGGCTTTCGGTCGCGCGGTTCGCGTCGTCGATGCCTTCGTAGGCGTCCTCGCAATCGGACCATTCCTGCTCGATGCCGCACTGCTGGCGCCACTCAATCGCGGCTTTGCGCTTTTCGATCAGCGAGGCGGTCAGGTACATGACCTGCGACTGGCGAACTTCCTCGGCCCGTCGCAGCGCGTCCCGCTGCTCTTCGTCCAGCATGTCCTCGTCGGACACGGCTTCGATCATCGTGTCCTGCATGCTCAATATCCCATGGTCGGGTCTAGCGGACTCCACGCCTGCGTCGGCGGCGGGTCTTTCCTGCCAGTCGGCGGCTTGTAGGCCACGCACATCAGACCGAAGGCGTCGGCGGCGTGCGATGACCAGTCGTGCTCGGGTCCGAGCCCGATGTTTCGGGTGTCGTCCTTCTTCTCGTGATACCAGCCCAGCGCATCCAGTCCGGCTTGCGTCGTGGCCTCGTTGAACCACATGGCCGGAAACAGTCGGCGAGCGGCCTCGATGCGCGCCTTGGCGGCTCCGCGGCCCTGGTTCGGGACGACCGTCACTTGGTACTGCGCAGACCTCAGCGCAGAGGCGTAGGAGACGGCATGTACCTTGTCCTGTGTGTCGCCGTCGTGCGGCAACCAGATTTGCGCCTTGCCCGGCGAGTATCCGCGGCTTCGCAGCCACTCAAGATGCGTCGCCAGCGGCTGCCCGACCGACTCGTAGTAGTCGAGCACGCGTATTTCCTTGCCGACGAACTGCGCCACCCACATCGAGAACGCGTCTGCTCTCGCGCCGGTCCCGCCGATGTCGCAGAAGATTCGATACGTCATCAGCGGATCGGGGGGAACCCGGCCAATGCGCCGCTGCTGTCTCGCCTCTGCCAGACTCAGGGCGTAGTAGGCGCCGGACATGACCGTCGCGTACCCGCCTTCCCAGATGTGTTCGTACTGGTCCGGGTTCAGTCTCAGACAGTCTTGCCGCTCCTGCTCTAGAACGCCCGGGAATCTCGGGTTGTCGCGCCAGTTGGCTTGCACGACGATGGCGCCGGTCGGCTTCTCCGGGCCGCGCAGCATGGCATCCACAGGATCGACCTTGCGCCGCGGGTTCCACGAGAACCACAGCTCTGACGCGAGCCCACGAGCGGAGTCCTCCCAGCGGATCGTCGGCCTCAGCAGGCCCAGCGAGAAGGCCGATAGGCTCTGTGCTTCCTCGACCCACCCGCGATGGAAGCCCTCAAGTGACTTGATGGACTCCGCCGTGTGGTCCTGCATGCCCTGAAAGATGATGCAGCCATCACCGGGCGTCTGGATGATCTCGTTGAATACCTTGAAGCCGTCACGCTCACCAAGGTTGAACTGCCGAAGCTTGGATTCGATCAGGCTCTTGGCGCTGTGCTTGAGGCTCTTCTGAACCTCGCGGATACAGACGCCCTTCAAACCTTCGCCCATCTCGCCGGGGGCGCGCAGGGCGTCTTCCAGCATCAACTCGGCGTAGAAGTGCGACTTACCGCTGCCGCGTCCGCCGTGTGCGCCCTTGTATCGTGCCGGCTGCAGTAGCGGCGCGAAGACCCTAGGCGTTTCGAGGCTTAGTGTCGACAATGCGTCGCTCGATCCGATGTACCAGCGGACCACCGCCCTCGCCGGTCACTTCCTGCCTGCTCAGCTTCGGGACGTGATATTCCAGCAGCGACTCGACGGCCTTGAACGCCGCGGCTGGGCCGTCCTTCTCGTAAATCTCGTCCAGCCAGCCGTTCAGGCGCTCGGCGTTGCCGTCCACGAAGCGGGCGATGGCCTCCCGCGCATTCGCCGTGGACTTGTTCGGGATGCCCTTTCGGCTCCCGCCGCCCCTGCGCTCGCCTGGTTTCGATCCGCGCGGCATGTCACTGCACCGTCTGCGCCACCTGGATCAGCGGCTTGTCGATCTGGAAGCGAACAGGGCACTGCACGCCGAGTGCGATGCACGCCTGCTGTAGCGCTTCAACCTCTGCGGGATTCCACGGCAGCCCGGCTTCGCTGATCTTCGCGGCCAGCACGCCGAGCCCGATGTGCAGGGCCTTCTTGCGCTTGTTCGTCAGGATTTTTCCGGCCATGTCATGCCCTCAGTCCTAGTAGCCTTTCCGCCCTGCGCCGCTCGGCCGGCGTGAGCGCCAGCAGCTCCGAGCTGTCGGGCGCCGGCCCGTGCCGCTCAGGCTCCGGCATGCGCTCGATCGGCCTGCCGTCGTACCGCTGTTTCAGATGCGCCCACGCCTCGCCGGACTCGACCTCGCGGCCGGTCCATTGGGTGTATGCGAGGTTGTGCGCCCACTGTGTTCTGTCGGGACGGATGATCTCGGCGCCGATCCCGTGCGCGCTTACGTCCCACGCCATCGAGCCCTTGTCACACGCAATCGTCGGCACTCCGGCGATCACTGCGTCAACGAGGCTGTTGCTGTTCCAACTCACTGCGACGGCGGCTTTGCTCAGTGCGTCTTCGAGCGAGCCGCCTGCGATCTCGGCGTTGATCGGCGGTGTCTTGCCCTTCGGGTGCGGGCGGAACTTCACCGGCAGGCCGTAGCACTTCAGGCGCTCCAGTGCGTCTTTCAGGAACGCGATGTAGTGCCGGCAGGTCGCCAGACTGGCGTCGCCGAGCACCTGTCCGAGCAGCAGCACGTAGTCTCCGCCGGTCTTCCACGGCTTCAGCTCGACGCCGTGCTTGGCCCAGCGGTCACCGGGACAGTCGCGGCTGTAGAACTCTGCGTGTCCGTTCAGCCCGTTGAATCCGAGACTGATGTACTCGGTCCGGGACCGGAAGTACGCCAGTTCCATGACCATGTAATCCAGCCCGTGTGCTCGCTGGGCGTTCTGGATGTTCGGGCTCTTGTGTGCCCAATGAACGGCCAAGTCAGCCGGTTCGTACTGGCCCCTGCGCAGGTAGGAAATGTCTTCCACACCATGCGCTTTCAGGCCACGCTCGAACAGGACGAGCTTGTGCTGAGCCGGCGGGCAGTAGATCCGGACTTTCATCTGCCCCCAGCGGGTTACTTGCGGACGGGTTTGTCCGGGGCGGGCGTCACCACCTCACGTCCGGAATTTGGCCGCAGAACCCATGCTTGACAGGCAGCGGGAAGAACGGCGCCAGCGTTTCGATGTCGCCGGTGTCGAACACCAGCGGGACTTCTGGGCGCGATCGTTTCTGGACGATCACGCTGATGTTGTAGGCGTAGGTGCCGACTCTGGCCTGCGCGCAGTCGAATCCGGCGAGGATCAGCTGATAGAGCAGCAAGCCAGCGTTCCACAGCGTCACATGACCGCCGACGATGTCGTGCTTCAGGGGCGGGACGGTCACGGCGAACCATCCGCCCTCGCGGATCAGCCCGAAGCAGTGCCGCAGGAACTCTCCGGGGTCGGGCTGGTGTTCCAGCACATGGCTGGCCCACACCGCCCCGTACTCCCTCGGCAGCCTCCAGGTGCGGAAGTCGGTCACGATGTCCGCAGGTGGAGCTATGTCCAGCGTGGTGACGCTCAGCCCCGCTTCGCGCATGTGGCGCGCGTGGATACCCGCCCCAGACCCAACATCGAGCACGGTGTCGGGACGAATCTCGATCAGCCGTTCCAGCGCCTCGCCGGCCGGCAGCTTTCCGTAGGGGCTCGTCTGCTCGCGTCCTCGGGGCTTGCTCATTCGTACCCCAGTAGGATCAGGTCGCGCCGGTACAGGCTCCGGGCCAGCGACCCGGTGTCGTCGTCGTACATGCCGCGCCAGTCGCCTCGGGCGCTCGGGTTTCGATGTGGCAGGGCCGGAAGTGCCGGCCATCGCTCCCGCACGATCTCCCAGCCCTCGGGCAGCGACTCGAACCGGATCAGCTCGTCAACGCTCCACACGCCGCCCGGCGCGCAGAACTCGGTCTGAGGCAGCGTGTGCTGATTGATGTCCCGTCGTTCCGCAACCTCGCCCACGAACTGGCTGAACGAGGCGCCGAGCGTGTAGCCCTGCTTCTGCAGCGCCTTCATGCCCCGGGTGCGCGTCTTGTCTCCGCTACCGGCCGGGGCGATCTTGTTGCCCCACAGGCTGACGAGTCGGTCCAGCGGATGCCGGACTACCGCGAACACGAACAGGCCCTCAGCCTTGGCCTCAGCGGCCGTGCAACGCCGCTCGGCAATCACCGGATGTCGCGGCGGATCGTCTGGCCTCTCGCCAGACACGGCCTCGATTACTGCGCTCCACACCGACTGGCAGGCGCACTTGGGGATGCCGAGTACTGCTATGCCTGCCTCGGGGATTCGCAGGCACGTATTGAACATTGCTCAGTAAAGCGCACTGTGCGCTAACAGTTGCGAATTCACGCCAGTGGCTGGTCGAACTCGACCGAGTCAACCCCGAGGCCGGCGAAGTCGGATCGCTTCATTGCAATCTCGATTGCTCGAACCGCAGTGGCGCCAGCCTCAAGGGCGCCCCACGCGATCTCATGCCCCGCGCCATTGGCGAACTTGTCCTCGTACATGCGCTGCCAGTGCAGATCGTTGCCGAGCAGCCAGACCCTGCGGTCTGAGTCGATTGCGACGGCGCACGCGTTGCAGATGGTGTCGCGGTCCCACCAGTCGGACGGGTTCGGTCGCTCGCCTTCGCCCTTCATCCATTCCAGGACTCGCAGGCAGTAGGCGCCGGTCCCGGAGAACGCAACCAGCAGTGGGCCGCGGTCCTTTGCGTTGATCTTGAAGACCTTGCGCACTTCTCGACGGATACCGCCAGACCATGAGCACCGATCAGCCGCCAGCGTCTTACCGTCCCATGCAATGGTGGTCATGCGGTGGTTCTGTCTCTCTCAAACGGACACCGCCTCGCCCGCCACCCGACAAACAGGCATGCGGCGATGGCGATCAGTCCGATGATGGTCAGGGCGCCGAGTGCGTAGGACATGGGCGCCTCCGGATAAAAGCCGGCATCTAACCGGCTGCCCCTCGCTTGCGTGCATTGCCGGGCTTACAGCATCCGCAGGCCGGCGATGTAGAGGAGCTTGACGGGGGTGAAACGAAGAAACCCCGCTCAGTGGCGGGGCTTCGGGTGTTGGTCGACTCACCGTCTGGGTCATGACTCCAAACGCAGCCGTCTACGCCTGCGGGGTCTGTCCAGTGGCCTACTGGCAGTAAACCCGATTGCTCTGCATGGCGCAGCGATGCGCTCCAAGTGCCGGCAATGTCCGGACCCCTTAGAGCGCCTGCAATTCACGTCCCCCGGGGATTGGGGGGGGGCTAGGACTCCGTTGTGACTGGCTGAACCTGTAAGCAGTCCTTACAAGTCCGCCGGATGCTGTTTCCGCGCATGGCGGATCAGGCGTAAAAAGCGCACGACCTTGGCCGTGCTCCCGACCCAGTCTCGCGCACATATCGGCGGATCGGGCGGTTCCCATCCTGCCTTTAACGTCCGACCTTCTGGGGCCGATGCGGAGTGCGTTTCCGTGCGCGGACTCAACAAGCCGCGCATCTTGCTTCTATCGACAGCGCCCGGCGATCAACCCGGGCGGCCATGCGGGACGGACCCTTGCATGGTCTTCAAGCCCGGCGAACCGGGAACGATCAGATATGGCGTCTCGGACTCTCGCGTGTATGGCCCGAGCTGGTGCGCCATGCCTGAAAGCTGCCGCCGGCCGGACGTTTCCAACCCATAGCGGCAGAACGAAGAAGGCCGATCCGGGACTAACAGATCGGCCACCTTAGTTGCACTACTAGCGTGATGTATAATCCTCGCCGAATCGCCCGGACAGACGTGTGGGCGCAACTTTGAGTCAGGTAAATTGTGGCACGTTACCCGCAGCGGCGCAAGCACTTACGCCGCCTTTCGTCGGGTGGCTGCGGCAAGTTCGGAATTCGCCGCCTCCTTCGCGCTCGAGGCTCCGTCCGGCAGGATCGCCCCGGTCCTCGTCATGCGGTCCAGTCGAAGATCCATTTCAAGCTGGCGCTTGATCGCCGACATCATGGTTTCGGCCGTCCTGACGCTCATGTCGCAGTACGCCGCAACCGCCGCCCACTCCATGCGTCCGGACCAGCGCCAATGCAGCGGCGCCCGGCCCTCGATCTCGATGGGCTGCATGTACCCCGCCGCAACCTCAACCGAGCCTGAGCCGCGAACGGCCTTCCAGGTTCGGGGTTCCGGCTTGCCGACGTACCGAGCCCACGTCACCCGGAACCAGTCGCGCCCGAACTCCCGGCTGTAGTGCAGCAGGTGTCGGTGCACGCGCTGGCATGTCGATTGGCCGTCGTACTGTGTGGCGATCAGCTCGGCAAGCGCGGGATCGGAATGGCCGCTGCGCTGCGGGCGTCCGTAGATGATGTTCTCGACCAAGTCCCGATCAGCGCCACCGCCCCAGCCTTGCGCGTCATAGCAGGCATGGACCCAGCCGGCCCACTCCGTCAGCGCGGCTTCGCCGAGGCTTCTGTCTCTCTGTCGTGCGCTCATGCTGCCCTCCGGTGCTTGGGACGCCGCCGCTTGCTCGGCCGCTGAAGTGCCATGTACCCCTTAATCGCCTCCTCGCTAATCCTGTTCCACTTAGTCGGAACACCGCTCCCGTCAGGCTGCGTTCCCATCGACTCTTGCATTTCCTGCAGCTCTTGCCCCCAAGTGCGGAAGATTGCGTCGTTGAACTCCTTTGAGTCGTCGTCGTTCCCCTCGCGCATGCAGAACCACTCCCTGCAAGTCGATAGCTTGGCCATCTCGCGATGCAATGACGCTTCGGCCGCGTGGGCTTCCTTTGAGTTGCCGACGTAGGTGTAGACGACCCTGTCAAACTCAAACGGACATCCGCACAGAAGCTGCGGCATCCGACCCATGACAAACGTCGAAATGCCAATCTTGAAAAACCGCAGCTCTCGGTACGGCTTGCAGAACAGGATGTAGAGGTGGTATCCGCCAAACGTATTGATGACGTTTCCGCGGGCACCGTAGAGTTGGTGTGTCATTCCGCTCTCCGCTCGATCACCGCAGGGACCAGCGGCAGTTGCTTGCCGAATGGCACGTCGTCGAATGAATCGCAGTGGACCCGCAGGCCGAAGCCCATGACGCCACTGTCTGCTGCTACGCACTCCGCGTTTGTGGGGATGTTGGCGACTCGCTTCTCCCCTCTGAGGATCGGCAGGATTGCCGCCTTGGGGATCAGGTAGACCTTCGCTCTCATGCTGAATTCCTCAGCTTGCGTTTCTTGATTGCCCGGAGGGCGCGTTGTCTCCCATCTTTGCGGAGTGGGGTCATGTCTTGGTGTTATTCCGCGGATTTCGCGGATGAGTTGTCGTTGGGCCGTTTGAAATCGCGCTCTACCAGCATGGGGCGGTCCAGTGCGCCGGCCATCTGCGCCAGAATCTGCAGCGGCCGAGCTGTGCCGCTGTCGGCAGCATCCCAGACGACGCTCGCATGCGGCTCCGCATACGCCACCGGAACACCGTTCTCGTAGTGCACCTCGTGAATTGCGCGCCACGCCTCGCCCGTCGTCGGGTCGGCGAACTCGATCACGCGATAGTTCCAGTGGCAGTCAGGCCCAACCCTGCGCTGCACCGGACGTTCCGGCCGTGCGTCGTTCGTGTCATTCATCGGGGTTCGCCTCGCGGCCTTCACGCCGGTGAGCTGGTGCGTTGTTGGGCGTGCCCGCTGCGCACTTGCACCGCACGGTCTTGTAGCCCGGCCCCGGCCCCGGCTGCGCGCCATGGTTCCAGCCGGTGTCGTTGCACACACGGCACTTCGGCCCGAGCAGCCCCGCTTTGTCGAGCACGTATTCCAGCATCTGCTGCGCTTCCGGTGCGGTCAGCAGGTTCGTGCCGCAACGGTTTGGGTAGTTCTGCATCGTCACGCACAGGTCGCTGCACACGCTGTCTGGCAACGGCCAGCCGAGAAAGGCGTCCACCATCGCCGGCAGGTGCTCGCGCCCAACAAGGCGCTCCACGCGAAATTCTTGCCGTGCGGCCTCAATTCGTTTCATCGTGATTTTCCTCACGGCAAGAATTCGCTTGAGCTTGGTCATCTGCCGGCCGGCGCTCGTCGTCGTGTGGCAGCTTGCGCAGTTCATCGAGCATCCACGCGCGCCGCTCCGGCGTTGCCTTTTCAAGCAGCGTGCAGTCGCTCAGCTTCGCGCGCCCCGGAGGCCAGCCCGCAGGCCAAAGATGCTCGTCGGTCACGCGCGCAACCAACCATTCCTCACCGCTCGGGCCGTGATGCACTGCGTCCGCAATCTCAATCTTTTCCATCGCTCACCTCGTCGCAGATAACTATGGGTTCAAGCGCGACGGCTTCGCCTTCGGCGAGCCGCCGCTTACCGCGTCGTCCCTCAACTCCCTCACCCTCGCCTTGTAGTGGCGCTCAAGCTCGATCAGCTCTGGGATGGTGTACTTGCGGGGTTCTTGGTCGGCTTCCAGTGCTTCGACTCGCGCCAGACCGATGCGCTTGATGAGGCCGATGCGGTAGTCGACTGCCCTGCCTGCGCCGTACCTGTTGCACTGCTTGGTCTGGCCGTGAGCGTTGTCCTCGACAAAGCGCAGGTGCGGCGCGCTTCCGACGCTGCGATAGTGGCCGCAGTCGAAACCCCCGCCGATAGCCTCCGCAGTCAGCGGCCGGTCGCAGCAGATGCAGGTCTGCCCTTTGTCCCGCTCGCGAATGAATGCGTTGAAAGCGACCTGCACCCGCTTGATCCAGTCCCGCCGCGTGCGCAGCTTCACCCTCCGCTCTGCCGTCTCCCGGCGCTGCGCCTTGCGGGCCATGTCCTGCGACCGCTGCAGATGCTTGCGGCCCTGTGCGATGGCGCAGGGTACGGAGCACGCGGACTGCAAGGAGTTCGCCGGCTTGAAGGGCTGGCGGCACGTCCTGCACTTCCTCGGTCGCTGGCGGGTCATGTGATCCATAAGCCCAGAAACCCCATGCCGCAACAGTGATTTATGGCGGTCATAGAGATGGCGATTTCTTGCACGTTTCGCATAATCTTTAGTTGTACGTTACAGCCATTCATCAACCAGCGCCTTTGCTACGACACGGGCATTCCCTGCCACAACCTTCGCTCCATCACCGTGCGGATCAATCCAGCCAGACGCCATTTTCCGGTAGTCGGACGCGAGGCGTTCCAGTCGTTCCGCGAAACGTTCCGTTCGGTCAAGCGCAGCCTTGCGTGTCTTTTCGTCTGTGCTTCGGCACTCGCAGATTTCGCACATGATTCATCTCCGTCTCGTACAACTATCGCTTCGAGTGCGACGGGCCTTCGGCCCGCGCCTCAAGCTGGCCGTTAGCACTCATCGTCGTCCTCATCTTCGTCGGCCGTGGCAACGGTCTCGTCCCAGTCCCCGCCGTCCGCGAACTCCAAGTGCTGGTCGGGCTGCTTTCGGTTGAAGACCACTAAGTCAACCGAGTCGGTGAAGCCAGAGTGCACAGGCAGGTCGCGTGGGAGCCGGCCCAGCTCGTCGAGCACGTCGCCCACTGTCCGGCAATTCTTCTTCCACTGTCCGTTGCTGAATGCCTTGTCCAAGTCCATCGTCTTCTCCGGTTGTGCTGTGCTAACTGTGGTTTCCACGCGAAGTCGGCTAATAGCCGCCTCGCTTGAAACCGTCGTTCGGCATTGAATCAGTGCAGGCCATGCTGTTGCTCCTGAACAACCTTCCGGAATGCTTCGTCGAATAGCCACTCCTTGAGGCTGTCGTAGCACGCCTCGTCGCGCAGGCAATGCCCGATCGCGTCCGGGGCGAACCCGGCGCTGGTCAGGTGCCTATTCACCCACGACTCGTAGAGGCGCAGGTCCTCGACGGAAACGACCAAGCCATCGCGCTCACGTAGCTGCCGAACAAGGCGTTCGAGCGGGACGTCCATGCCTTCGCTTCGCTCAGTCATGTCCGCCCCTCAACTCTGCGTTGGGCTCAGACATTCCCCACTGCTTGCGGAGTACGGGCGGTATCGGCCGCTTCGCCACTTCCGGCTGGTAGTAGTCGTTGCTGTCGAGCAGTGCGTTGGTGCGGCGCTCTCGTTCTGCGGCGGCTGAGCCCAACCCTGCGTTCAACGCGAAGTCCACGCCTTCTGGCTTCTGTGCACTCATCGCTCACCCCCTTGGGTTGATGTCGCGCGAGCGGTCGTGCACGCTGGCCGCTCGTATTTCTCACAAACAGAAATTTGCTTGTCCGCCCACGAGTGCGCCCTTTTGAAGCGCCTCTCGATTGCGCCGGGGGAGTTGCCGAGTATTCCAGCGAATAACTCCAGACCAACCCGCCGCCCATCTGCGGAAAACACCTGCGCGACAACCATGCCTGTGCAAGTGACTTCGATGACTTTCCTGTATCTCATTCTTCCTCCCCCATCGCCTCACTGACCGGCTGATCGAGTGCTGGCGGCGATCCGCAGACCGCCAACTCCACAACCACGAACGGCGCCGTGTAGCCGATCCGGCGACACGGATGGCACTCAAGCCATTCACCCATGCGCTGCGTCTCCTCGTCTGTTTCCGGGAACGCATCACCCGGGAAAGGATTTGTTTCTTCGTACTTGTTCCATGCCGCAGCCACGGCCTCTGCGATGCCCTTGTGCGACCAAATCTTGAAGATGCTCGGCGACTCGATGTCCGAGTCGTAGATCGCATAGACCTTGAACTCGGCCGGGCGCGCAATCTCACCCTTCATCGCTCATCGCCTCCGTCACCGGCATAAACGCACTCAGCCGACCTTCGTCTACGCAGCGCGACATCGGCGGCGGCATCTGATCGCCGCGCAGCACATCGAACGGGATCACCACATGCCGGGCGCACTCGTTCCGCCTTCTGCATCCGCAGATAGGCCGCCGCCTGCCGCGCCTGCTTCGCGCATTCCGCGCACTGGTAGACGATGCCGTTGCGCAGCTTGGCGTCTCGAATCTCGCCGAGGTACTTGCCGCAGGCGCATTCGATCTTCATCACGCCGCCCTCTGCAGTTGATGCATCGCCATCCACACGCGCTCGCCGGCGGATGGATCTCTGTGGCTGTTCATGCTTCACCCTCACGATCGAAATCGACCATGGACTCAATCAGGCGAAATGGCGGCGTACGGAACAGTCGGTGCGCGGCGGCATTAGGATGCTTGTCGCTCCACTTGACGACCGCTTCAGTCAGTCGGTCCATCGCAGCAGCGAATTCGTCGCCCTGCATATGCGGAGTTACGAAATCGTCATCCTTTGGGAACGTAGCCTCGGCTTGTTCCAATTCGGTCAGCAGGGATTCCGCGTCGTGCTTGACGCCGGTGACCAGAAGCCGAGCCGGCGCTTCTGGATCGCTGTCGTACACCTCGAACAACTTTCGCGTCACCCTTTGCATCACGCCGCCCTCACCCGCTGCCCGTCGTTCGCCGCACCCTTGTCATCAAGGAAGTACTCCGGGTCAGGATCAGGAATCACTACCCCGTGCTTCGCCCCGAACCGCTGCACGAAATCAACGTACTCGGCGAATTCCAGCTTGCTCAGAACACAACGCTTGCCTTCCTCGTCCGTCGTCGTCGTGCGAACCGGGACTTGCTTGACGCGCTTGCCAGGAATCGGCTTGTCCTTCCAACCGAAGTACGTCCCGCACAGGAACTCGCTGATGTCGTCGCGGTCGTATCCCGTGGCATTGCCGAGCAGCTTGTAGGCCACTCCGTTGAGGTAGCGGCACTGACGCAAGCTGCGCTCCCTCTTGCGACGGCGGAACATCACTTCCACTTCCTCTCCGGGCAGGAAGTCCATGACCAGCCGCTTGGCGCGCTCGGCATGGATTTCACGCTGCTGCTTGGGAATGACGAGCTTCTGTTCGTTGGCTTTCACGCCGCCGCCCTCCGATCACGAACGCCACGGAAGAACTCCAACGCCTGCGGCCAGTGGTAGCCGTCCACGAACCGAAGTAGCGTTCCCTTGAAGTTCTCGCAGTTCGCCTTGTGTGGCCTGTCGTCGCACAGATAGTCGCCCTCGTCGCCGAGCAGGCCCTTGTCGTGCGTGACGATGATCCGGCGCCTGAGTTCCGGCAGCTCGCGCAGCACCCATGCCGCCTTGTCGCTGTAGGCATGCGGGATTCCGGTCGGCGGCTTGGTGGCGATCCAGACCTCAAAGCCCATGCCGATGAGGCTGCGCACGGCATTGAGCGCGCCGGGGATCGCCGGCATGTCGAGATATGCGCCGTAGATGCCCTTGACCTCGTCGCCAGTCAGGCCGCGCTCGTATCGGTACGCTTCGAAGTCCACGATGACGCCGTCCATGTCTACGAAGATTCGATTCATGCCGCCGCTCTCCCGAGCATGTCCTAGCGATCCGGCGTTGTGGTGAGGGTGTAGGGGGTCATGGCTAGAACGGGATTCCGTCGCCGGCCCGCATGTCGATACGAATCATGCTGTCCACTCGCCGTGCAGATACGCTTTCGAGAACGATGAACGTCTCGCCGGGGTTCAACCTCGCCAGCCGCTCCGCCTCTGTGACGGCGTTTTGCTCGCTCGGGTGCCGGAAGGTCGGCGACCTGCCGTTCGGGTTCCATACAAGCCAGAACGGTGCATGCCTCAGCTCGTTACTCATCACTACCTCCGTTCACCCGCCATCAAACCGTTTGCCAGAACCGCGCTGGCGCCAGTGCCAGCCATGTGGAATTCATCGTCAGTCATCCGTCATCGCATGCGCCGCGTGTGACATGCCGCCGAATCCGCGCCGACGCTGCCCCTTCGGCAACTCGACAACAGTCGACTGTGAAGGCTCCCAGCCGGGAGCCAGGTTCTCGAATGAGCAGTACTCGCCGAGGAACGCCGCGCGCACGGTTCCCAGCGGGCCGTTACGCTGTTTGGCGATGATGAGTTCGGCCGTACCCTGTTCGGGGCTGTACTGGTTGTAGACCTCGTCCCGGTACACGAACACGATCAGGTCCGCGTCCTGTTCGATGCCGCCGGACTCGCGTAGGTCAGACATGCGCGGGCGCTTGTTGTCGCGGTTCTCAACGCTGCGGTTGAGCTGCGACAGGGCCACCACGGGGACGGAAAGCTCTTTCGCCAGCGCCTTGAGGTTGCGGCTGATCTCGGCGACTTCGTTCGTGCGGTTCTCCCGGTTTCCCGGTATCTGCATGAGCTGGATGTAGTCGACGACGATCAAGCCCAGTGGGTTGCGCATGGCAGCCCTTCTGGCCCTTGCGCGCAGGTCGTTCGGCGACAGCGCGGGCGTCTCGTCGACCATCATCTTGGCCTGACGCAGTACGAGGTTCCCCGTGCCGATGCGGTCCCAGGATTGCTGCGACAGGTTCCCGCGGCGGAGTTCCTGCATCGGAATCTTGTTGCGCGAGGCCATCGCCCGGAGCGCGATTTGCTCGGCCGGCATTTCGAGGCTGAAGAACAGCGCCCACTTGCCTTGGTCAATCGCGCAGCTCGACGCGAATCCTTCCGCAAGGCTGGTCTTGCCCATCGACGGACGACCGGCGACGATGACCAGATCGCCCGCATGCAGGCCGGTGGTCTTGTCGTCCAGATCGCGAATGCCGGTGCGCAGGCCCGACACGGTGTCGCCCATGCGGTTGCGAAGCTCGATTCCGCGTTCGGCCAGTTCGACCAGCTGCGCCATGTCCTGCGGCCCGCTGGAGCGCTTAGCGCCCCGCTCACGGATCGCGAACACTCCGCGCTCTACCTCGTCCAGAATCTCGCCGACGGACCGTCCGCCGCTGGTGTACGCAAGTTCCGTTGCCTTGCCGGCGATGTGGATCACCTTGCGAAGCTGCGAGCACTCGGCGACAACATCGGCGTAGGCCCGCACGTTCGCGGCGCTAGGGGTGTCGTTCGCCAGCGCGCCGAGGTAGGACAGGCCGCCCGCCTCGTCCAGTTGGTCGCGCTCCTTGAGCCAGTTCATCACGGTGACGAAGTCCGCGACCTTGTGGTCCTGCAGCGCGCCGAGGATCGCGCCGAAGATCAGCGAATGGTCCTCGCGGTAGAAGTCCTCCGCAGATACCCGCTCGCACACTTCCGGAACAGCGCGGTTATCGAGCATCATCCCACCCAGCACGGACTGCTCGGCTTCCATGTTGTAGGGCGGTTGCTTGGGAGTCGGGGTCATGCCGCGGCCCTCTTTCCGAACGCCAGTTGCGCCTGCTTGCCGGCGGTGGTGAGCGCCCAAGCGTCGCCTTCCGTATCGCGGTACCACAGCTTCAAGAATCCGCCCTTAACGTAGTTCTCGAACGTCTTCGGCCAGTCCTTTTGCCGCTTACCCGTCCAGTACCGATCCCGAAAGTACCGCCACCCAAGCTCCAGGTAGTCGTCCGGAAGGCCGATCTGCTCTGCGTAGCGGAATACCGAGTGCTCAGCTGGCACTTCGTCAACACCGTCTTCTGCGCATTGCTCGCAGTACGCTTTGAGTTCGATCAGCGGCCGCTTCCGGTCCCGCTTTGCGGTCGGCGAGTCCCCCCTGGGGGATTTAGGGGGTTTTGGTAACGGAGACGGAAGCGGAAACGGGGCATTGCGTTCCGCATCAGTCCGCATGCGCGCGGCATCATCATCGGATGCGGACTCCGTGCGCTCCGCATGCGGTCCGCATGAATCCGCACTGCGCCCCGCACGTTCCGCGTGAAACATTCGCTCCCCTTTCTCCTTTCCGTGGTGGCGGATCAGGGCCGCCAATCGCGCTCCGTCCCTCCGCTCTTCTGCACCAAGCGCCCAACGGTTGTGGTCCTGCCAGTCGTGAATCGACCTACCGCCCGGGGGGCCGTCTAGGAAGCCGACTTGAGCCAACGCGGCCACAAACGCGCCCTCTTCACCATCCCAGTCGATGGCAAGTTCAATGTCTTCGTCCGACAGCCCAGACAGGTCGCCGCTGGGCTTGTTTGCCGCAGCCCACAGGAACAGGCAGACCAGCTTCCAGGCGCCCGACGGGCCGATGCGACGAATCAACTTCTTCGTCTTCGGGTGCGACGGCAATGCCGTGCTGACTCGTGCATCACTCGTCATTGGCCGCCCTTGCTGCGCGCAGCCATGAAAGCCACCTCAGCCGCACTACCCTCCATATCCATGGCGATGCCGAATGCCTCATCCGCGCAGGCAAGAGGGTTCTTCCAGATTTCAGACCCAGTGAACCGGATCATCTTCCACCCAGCGGCAGACAAGACCCTGTCCCTGGACTTGTCGCGCTGAGCCTGCTCCTTGGTCTTCTCGTGAAACTCGTGGCCGTCGCATTCGATACCAAGACGAGCGCCGCCAGAACTTCCGAGCAAGACGATGTCGATGCGATATTCGCGGGTGCCGTCCCGCTCAACCCACTGCGTTTCGACCGTAAGAGGGCACCTTGCAGATGTGCCGAACTGGTCTGCGCACTCGTACATGTACAAGCCGATCTTGTAGAACAACGCCCGCAACAGCATTCTTTCGATTGGCGACTCGCACTCGTGACTGTAAATCTCGCTCGCGAAGTACTCGCGCAACGGGTCTTTCTTCATGCCCACCTCTTCTACGCCTACGTCGAAAATGGCCCCGGCGTGAGGCGCGGTAGGCGCGCACCTCCGGTGTTGCAACACCGTGCCGGGATTGATCGTCATGCGCCCCTCCGCACCAACTCCGCCCGAGACTCCGCCAGGATTCGCTCAGCACGCTGTGCGTCGCTGGCCCGGCCCTCTCGGCTCCAGCGCTCGATCTGACGCGGTAGCTCGCGCACGTTGGCCTTGAGCACGCTCAGGGGCTTCTTGCGCATCGTCATTGCCCGCTCGCCCTCGCCAGCCGCTCCGCATCGAGCCGTGCGACCGTCTCCGGTGTCCGGCGAGCCTTGAGGGCAAGGACCATGTCGTGAATCTCGTAGGCGTCCCGGTTGTCGCCGAGTTCGGCCTGATAGGCGGATACGGATGCGATGGCGTGCTCCAGTGCGGCTTCGCGGATCGCGTCGATGTCGGCCTGAGTGGTTGGGATGTGTCTTGCGGGAGCGTTCATGCCAATCTCTGAAGTTCAGGATCGAGCCCGCGAAGCCTCAGCTTCGCCAGCACGGCTGCCTCCGGCGTTGCCCCCCAAAACGATTCTTCCGGGAGTTGGTCGCGCCGACGGCTAACCGTGTAGGTCCAGCCGATCAGCTTCGATCGCGACTTGCGGATGCGCTTTCTCAACTGGCCAAGCGAAAGTTCAGCCGCGACCTGATCCGCCAGTTTCTTGTTTATGCCGAAATGGCTCTCAAGATCGTTCATGTCGTCACCATCACCGCGACCGCAAACAGTGGAACCATCACGGCCAGGAACAGGACAAACCTGATCCACTCGCCGGGCGTTGCCTCGCCGTCCAAGGTCGCAAGCTCGTCGCGGATTTCGGCCTCGCGCTGGTGTGCGCGGGCGATGATTTCGCGCTCGGCTCGCTCACGTTCCCGTAGCGCGTCGAGTGCGGCTTGCTTCTCTCGCGCAAGCTGGATCAGGTCGGCGTGCAGGGTTCGCTTGCGTAGCCAGCGGACGGCGGGTTGCAGGACGGATTTCATGCCAGCACGCCCAGGGCGAACATCCTGTACCGACCGAAGCGGGCAATCGGCTTGCGATAGCCGTAACGTTCAGAGAACAGCGGCGGATTGCCGGTTATTGACAGGCCACGCCCATGCGTGCCGAGCCGAATCCACCCGCAGAATCCGTGGCAGGGGCAGTAGTCCCAGCAGAAAGAGACGACGCGCGAAGTGAAGGAGCGCATCACTGCACCCTCCCGAAGTACCGATGCCCGTCTGCGAACGCCTCGTCAGTGGTGGGCCACGTCAGTGCGCTGATGTCGATGCTGTTGTCGTCAATGCGCTTGGCCCATCCGTAGCAACCGGCGGCCTTCCGTCCGTCGATGCGAACCGGCACGGCCTGCACGCCACAACCGCAGGCGCAGGGAATCGGCGCGAAGGGGTTGGTGTAGTCGGCGGGCTTCATGCGGCCCGCGCCTTCGCGAAGAATTCCGCGATGTGGTCGTTCTTCTTTCGCTCGGCCTCGAGTTGTTCGCGCACCTCGCGCAACTGACGTTGCAACTCTGTCTCGCGATGGCGCATCGCCTCGATGTCATAGCCGCGCTGATAGTTCAGCCACATCAGCGGAAATTCGGTGCCGAAGACATCCATCAGCGCGAAGAGCTTGTCCGGCATCAGGCCAAGCTGGCCGGACAGGGTTTTCGAGTACTGCGCCGGGTCCATTTCGATCGCCGCGGCCTGCGCCTTGGCGTTCGGAATGCCGGATAGCTCAGCGGCTCGCGTCAGGGCTTTCGCCCACGTTGAACAGGCTGATAGCTCGGCATTCGAGACCGGGCGAGGCTCACGCGAAATTGAGAGCGAAAGCTGCGACATTCAAACGGCCTCACGAGAATTGAATCGCGTGGAAGGTCGCGGTAAGGGCAAAATTTTTTGCCATGAACCGCGACGCCCGCTCACACAACGAAATTGGCGCGCCAGGAAGGATTCGAACCCCCGACCTAGCGAATAGAACTCGCCTGCTCTATCCAACTGAGCTACTGGCGCCATGTCTCGATCAGAGTTCGAGGCGGTCGAGCAGAGAGCGCATGCGCGAGTTGAGCGATGCGACCCTCGCTGCCGCGTCCGTGATCTGGTCGGCAAGTTCGCAACGAATCGGCCGCGGGACTTCGTTCAAGCTCTTCGCGTCCGTCGGCGCTTCGGGGAGCGCCACAGGGCCGAGTCGCGAGCCGATGCTCCCGAGCAGGTTCTCCGCGCTGTCGATGGCATCGAGCAAGTTGGAGACAGATTCGGGTATCTGCAGTTCGCGACATGCGTTTTGCGCTTGTTCCGCGCCGCCAATCGCGCCACTCGAATGGAACCCGCTAATCCAGTTGTTTGCTTTGTTCATGCTGCGCTCCATCAAAAAGAGAAAGCCGGCACCAGTGCGATGCCGGCAGAGTTCCGCGCGCCTTTGGGGAGGCGGTTCCGCGCGGATGGGGGGTTCAATCCACTATCGGAGCGAACCGATGAAGAACGTGACACTGAAAGAACTGCCGGTGACGGCAGTCGAGAAACCCGAGTGCTACCGCCGAGGCGATCAGCTCGTCCTGCTGCTGAATGGCAAGGCGTATGCCCTGACAACCGACGCAGCGACGGAATTGATGTTCCGGATGTGTGCGGAGCTGGAGGATGCGCGGCCATGCTAGGCAGCCTCCCGGTCCGCATCGCGCTGCCGATCGAGGCGGTCTCGTCGCCACAGCAGCGCCGCCGTGCAAAGCAGCAGGGCGAAGCAGGCTGTGATGCTTGCTACCATCGTCGCCTGTGCGGCAGCCGCGCTCATCGGGAAGATGTCGGGCGTGAACGACAGCAAGAAGCTCAAGACCAGAGTCGCGCGCACGATCATCAAGCGCCGGTCGAAATCCCTGTACATCGCGATGCGATGCCGGTGGATGTTGTTGGCGCTTGCGCTGGTTTCGGTGCTCGGCTGGGCAGAACTACTGCGACCAACGCCGACGGAAACCGTGCTGCAGTCCGTGTACGCCTCGCTGCGCGCTTGGACGGCGTCGCTAGCCATGCTGATCGAGCTCTATTTCGCCGCGAAGAGCCACGGGCGACAGTGGGACAACCCGCGCTGGCGTCGAGTGAAGTGGCGGGAAGACCGGAAGCGCTAGAAGCAGCATCAGGCCGCCCTCTGCTCGGGGGCGGGGCCGAGGAACCGACCGTCGGCGTCGAAACACTCCGGCTTGAGTTGGTAGCGCAGCTTCAAATACACCGACTCCGGGATTTCCTCGTCGTCCCACTGCGAGACCGCGGAGCGGGTGTATTCGAGCGCCCGAGCCAGCTTCGACGCGCTGCCGTATAGGCCAATCGCTTGTTTCTTGGTCACGTTGAGCACACTAAACCATCAGCGGCCCGATAGTCAAGCATGCTCAACGCTTCTCGGCGTTAAGCTCCCTAAACCATGACGACGCCACTTGCTCAACGGATGGCGCGCGCCTTGCGCGAGGCGCCGAACGGCCCCCTTAATCCGTACAAGGTCGAAAAGCTGTGCGGCTTCAAGCGCTCGACGATGTCGCTGATCTTGAACGGCACGACCAAGACCATTCAGCTAAAGAACGCGCGCCTGCTTGAAGAAGTGCTGAATGTGCGGGGCGAGTGGCTGGCGGATGGCACCGAGCCGATGCGGCCGGGCGCGCCGATGCCTCAGCAGACCAAGGACCAGCCCAAGCAGGCGGCTTCCCATATGGGATGGGTCCTGACCGATTGGGCCGGAACCCGAAAGCTGACCGACGCTCAGAAGCGAGTCTGGAAGGCGGTGCTGTTGTACCTTGAACTTGTTCCAGATGGAGCCTGCGCCGGCCTCGAAAGCCTCATCACCTACTTGGGCCTAGACGACGAGCCGACTGACGCCCAAAAGAGGCTGAGGGCGGCATTCAATCAGGCGCTGCGTTGAGCCTTGCGTGCCTGTTGGTGGGTCACCGCCTCCGCTTCTCGCACATCGCTCCGGAGGGGTACAAGATATGGCGATGCAGCAGGTGCGGTAAGGTCAAGCGCGGGGCGATCGTGCCCGCGCCCGGCGCAGCGCGCAAAGGAGCATCCAAATGGTGACCAGCGTTTGGGTAATGATCGGTATTGCCGCGGTCACCATCACCAATAGCTGGTGCCAGTTTTTCGTAAAGGAAGTGCTGCTGGCAAAGAGCCACAGCGGTAGCGATAGCATCGCAAAGGTGTTTACCAGCAGGAGCTTCCTGTCGCTGATTGCCGCGACGGGGGTTACCTCGGGGGCATCCATCTGGGCGCTTGTCGTGCAGGTCCTGTCGGCTGAGCCACTGACGCGGACGGCGTGCTTCCTTATCGCAGCCCTGACCCTTGCGGCAGTCTTGAACATGTTTCTGATCCAATCGCTATTCACCCTGCGCCGCCTCTTCATACTCTCCAGAAAGATCGATCAAGTCGATTCCAACGCCCTCCTTTACGCGTTGACGCTGGGACGAACCGACTGATCCCCTCGGCCATCAGGTAATGCCCCACAGCCCCGCCCAAGCGGGGCTTTTTCTTGGGCCGCCGGATGACCGTTCGTCGCCCAGTGCGTTTAGTGTACTTGACTATTACGTTTAGTGCGCTTAACGTGTACCCCACTCCCCCACCACACGGGCAAAAGGAGAGGGCAGATGGGACAGGCAGGCAAGACCAAGGCACACGCGATCAGTGAAATGCTTCTCGCCGAGATCGAACGCAGCAACCGCCTCGGCGAAGCGATGAGCGCCGCATGGGACCGGGTGTTCGGAGAGGGCAGCTACGACGCCTTCGTGACCGATCTCTACCACTCGCTGCGGGCGAAGGCGGTGTCCGCATGACCGCCCTCACCAAGCAGGACGAGGCGCGGATCGTGGAGCTGGCGGAGGAGGTTGAGAGCGACTTGCGCGCTCGCGCTTGGCATGCCGAGGAGGGCTACCAACTCCTCGCCGACATCGTGCTCTACACCTTCGTGCGCCCCGCCTCTATCGAAGCCTTCCGCATCGCGCAGGGAGGTGCAACGTGAGCGCCGTCCCTGCGCAAACCTTGGCCGAGCAGATGGTGATCGCGCTCGACATGGCCGCGTGGCGCGTTGGAACGGCTGAGGGGCGCGTCCCCGGGGTCGGGTACGTCAACGTCGACCGGGCAACGGGGGCGCGTCGCCGCTACCGACTGAACGGGAAGAAGTCGACCGCGCGAGCGATCTACGAACTCGCTAGGCGCGCGAAGCCGCCCGCCCGCACTGCCCTCCGCGCTCTCTGCGAAGCCGGCTATGCCCCTGTGTCTGAGCTGGTGGCGTGTGGGGGTGGGCGATGAGTGGCGAACTCAGACAGCGGGCGGAGGCATATCTGGCGCGCGGCAGCGCAGAACCCATCGCTTGGGCAAGCGACGAACTTCTGCTTGCTGCAATCGACGCAGACGAGCGAATCGTGCAGGTCGGCAATTGCCAAATGGTGCCGTTCGCCATTCCGCTCTACCGCGACGCGCCAGACGAAGCCGCCACCATCATCCGCGAGCTGCTTGCTTCATGCGCTGAACTCGAACAGGCCGCGAAGAGTGAGCACCGCTGCCGGATGCGCGAGGCGGAGCTGGCCTTTTCGATTACCCAACAGCGCGCCGAACTTCTGGCCGCGCTGGAGCCAATCCGCCACTACTTCCGCAGCGCCAACGGCATCCCCGTCGAGCGCGCAACGGTGAAGGCGTCCGAATGGGCTGCGGTTGAGGCGGTCATCGCAAAGGGGCGCCCATGAACACCGCCCTCTCCCTCTACCCCCGCCCTCGTCCCTTCGTGGATCGCGATCCGGCAGACGGAGACGACGTTCGCATTCTCGTCGGCCTGCATCGCGGCAAGCGCGGAGAGGTGGTCGACATCACCGGAGGCGTCTACACGGTTCGCTTCGCTGGCGGATCGGTGACGTATCGGGCTCGTGATCTGGAGGTTGTTCGGTGAGCGCAGGAACCCGCAAGTACAGCCGTAACGAGTCGTTCTGCAAGCAGTACCGCGCAGAGTGCCGAGAGGATCGCAACCGCCGCCGCAGGGTCGCGAAGAACGCCCGCATGGGCCTTGGTGACGCAGGCCGGAAGTCGAAGGCTGCGCGCCTTGCCAAGTCGCCGCGGGGCGGCACGCGGCATGCGCGTCGGGCGCCGCTTCGGATGGCTGCCGCATGAGCGCACATCAAAGGAAGGTGATCCGCGACCACGCGCGACGCAACGGTCATCTGGTGGACCTGTGGGACGCCAGTGATTTCCGCTGGTACGCCAAGTTCAAGTATCGGGCGGCTGCGGCGTGATCGACATCCTCCGCTCCGACATCTGGGCCGCTGCAACGGTGTTCGTCGTAGTGCTGGCGGCCTTCACAGAACTTTTCGTCATCGTCCATGGGGCGATGGGAGGTAAGCAGTGAGCAACAAGCACCCGAGCAGCGACGGCCTGCGCAGGCTGGCGGACTGGCTGGATCAGTGCGCCGCCGCCGGCCTCGATACCGGCTACCAAGGGATGGACGGCGTGCAGGTCACATTCATTCCGGGTGACGCTCCGGAGACCGTCCGCGCCTTTGCGCAGCAGATGGGCTCCTTCACCAAGGACTACAGCTGTGACAGCCAGGTTTGGCTGATCAAGGACTTCGACGGGGCAAAAGTCCGCCTCGTGTTCAACCGCACGACTGTCTGCAAGCGCGTCGTCACCGGCACCAAGACGATTCCGGCCGTGACGATCCCCGCGAAGCCGGCCGAGCCGGAGCGCGTCATCCCCGAGCAGACCGTCGAAACCGTCGAGTGGCAGTGCGGCGAGTCGCTGCTGGCAAAGACGTTCGATGAGCTGGAGGCCTCGGCATGAGCGCCGCCATGCTCGACGGCAACACCGCTGCCCTTCGCGAGTACGAGCGCCAGCAAGACCGCCTGCAGGTCTCGCACGACGAACGCGAGCGCGGGAAGGTCGCCGCGATCCTGACGATGCTCAAGCGCGACCAGGGCGCGGCCACGCAGTACACCGGCCTCGAACTCGTCAGCGAAGCCCTGAGCGAGCACCAGCTGATCGACTACCGCCCGATCGTCGACCTGCTGGCCGGCGTGATCGACGGCTGCGACAACCTCAAGGACGCGGCGTCGAATCTCGATTCCGCCGAACTCGGCGAAGTGGTGAAGCGCCTGATGTGGCCCTACCTCGAATCGGTCGCCGAGAACCACGCCGACGAGCACCTGCCGGCCAATGACGACGAGGCGGACCGTGCGGACTACCTGCGCGACGAAGCGCGGTTTCGAGAGAGGGGGCAGGTATGAAGCTGAACTTGTGCATCGAGACGAAGGCCAGCCACGAGAAGTCAACGCGCTATGTGCGCGTGGATTTCACGGAGGCTGATCTGTTGGAGTGGGCGAAACAGTACGCCGCCGACCACTACAGCGACACCGAGGCGATTTCTGTCGAAGTGGAGGCGTACGTCCCATGACCAAGCGAGACGACCGAGCGTTTCCCGGCATCGCGCTGGACGGCCCGCATCCGCCAAATGGCTGGGCAAGAGCCGCCGAGTCTCCTGGCCTGACCGCTGCCGAGTACGCCGCCACGCTCTTCGCCCTACGCGATCAGATTTCGGCGAGGACTTGGCAGCCGATTGAGACGGCGCCGATGGATGGAACGCGCTTTCTCGCGATTCGCGAACTGGAGGTGTTTGACGAAGACAGCGGCGATAGATCCACGGTGCGTGAGCAGTGCATCGCTCAAGTGATATTCGGGATGACATACAGCATCCCCGCATTCGCTCATCCGATCGGCGCGCGCATCACGCAATGGATGCCCCTGCCGGAGCCGCCCCAGTGACCCCCCAGCAATCCCAACTCCAAAGCGAGCTGCGCGATGCGTGACGAGAAGGCCACCGACCTGATTGATCGCATGGAGGCAATGCGCCTGACCCTGGTTGAGGCGCGAACGCTGGTCGATGCGTACCGGGCGCGAAACGAAGAGCTTGAGCGCGCGAACAAGAACCTGCAGCGGGACAACGACGAACTGACGGCAGAGGTCGAGGCACTGCGCGGGGGGAAGAAGGCCGCATGACCACCCTCGCCTTCCGCATCCGCGACCGCTACCCCGGGCACACCCCCATGGCCCTCATTGCCCGAGAGGTTCGAGCAATGGGATTCGAGCTATCCAACAACGTCCGCGCCTTCGGCATCGCTCGCAGGCGCAGGGATTCGACGCCGCCACCGAGGGCGGCTTGAAGGAGAAGTCATGTCAGCAGTCATGAAGCAGGAACCGGGCGCAGTGGCCCAGATGCAGGACGGCACGACGCTGCTAGCCGTCATCAGCCGCGCGGCGGCCGATCCGCAGTGCGACATCGAGAAGATGGAGCGCCTGATGCAGATGCACGAGCGCATGCAATCGCGCCAAGCCGAGGCCGAGTTCGCCGCTGCCCTGTCTGAGATGCAGGATCAGCTACCGAGCATCGGCGAACGGGGCAACGCGGCCGGACGCTACACCTACGCACTGTGGGAGGACATCAACACCGCGATCAAGCCCGTCCTCAAGGCCCACGGCTTCGCCCTGTCATTCCGCACGGACTTCACGGACGGGATTCTCGTCACCGGTGTCCTGTCGCACCGCAGCGGCCACAGCGAGCGGACGAGCATCAAGCTACCGGCCGACGCCAGCGGGAACAAGAACGCCGTGCAGGCCGTTGCATCGTCCGTCAGCTACGGCAAGCGGTACACGGCCGGAGCGCTGCTCAACCTGACCAGCCACGGCGAGGACGATGACGCCTACCGGGCGGCTGTCGAGCGCGTGTCCCAGGATCAGGCCGCGACGCTGATCGCGCTGATTCAAGAGGTCAAGGCCGACCTGCCGAAGTTCCTCGCGTACATGAAGGCTGAGTCCGTCGAGGACATCGAGGCCAAGCACTACGCGCGGGCGGTTCAGATGCTGCAGTCCAAGAGGAAGGCGAAGTGATCGATGCCTATCCGCTGGAGGTTATCGACTGCGAGCAGAACACGCCCGAGTGGCACGCCTGCCGCGCCGGCATCGTCACCGCGTCGGAGTTCTCGACCGTCATGGCCAAGGGTCGCGGCGGCGGCGACTCCAAGACCCGCAAGACCTACATGCGCAAGCTAATAGGCGAGCGCATCACGGGCGAGGTGGGTCAGCTTTGGGCCGGCAACGCGCACACCGAACGCGGTCATACCATGGAGCCAGAGGCGCGCGACCTGTACGCCTTCCTGCGCGACGTGACCCCCCAGCGTGTCGGCTTCCTGCGCCGCGGGCCAATCGGCTGCAGCCCGGACAGCTTCGTCGGAGACGACGGCCTGCTCGAAGTCAAGACAAAGCTGCCGCATCTGCAAATCGAGGTGCTGGAGGACGGCGTCCTGCCCCCCGAGCATGTCGCGCAGGTTCAGGGACAGCTATGGATCAGCGGGCGCACGTACTGCGATTTCCTCAGCTACTGGCCGAGCCTGCCGCCCTTCCTGATCCGCGTTGAGAGAGACGAGGAGTACATCGCGCGACTCGCCGATGCGGTGCAGACCTTCCTGTCCGAAATGGACGAACTGGCGAACAAGATCGCCGCAATGAAAGAGGCAGCCTGACATGGCCCGTGGCATCAACAAGGTGATTCTTATCGGCAATCTCGGCAAGAAGCCCGAGCTGCGCCACTTCCCCAATGGTGACGCTGTTGCGAACGCCACCCTGGCCACGTCCGAGTCATGGACCGACAAGCAGTCCGGCGAGAAGAAGGAAATGACGGAGTGGCACAACGTCGTGTTCCGCCGAAAGCTCGCGGAGATCGCGGCGCAGTACCTGGACAGGGGCTCCAAGGTCTACGTCGAAGGCTCGCTTCGCACGCGCAAGTGGGAAAAGGACGGCGTCGACCGCTACACGACGGAAGTGATCGTCAACGACATGCAGATGCTCGACGGCAAGCCGCAGGGCGAGTCCAGTGCGCCGGCGCGGGCGTCGCGGCCGCAGGCCGAGGCGCCGCTTCAGGACGACGACCTTGATTCGGTGCCGTTCTAGCCATGCGCAGATGCAGACAGTGCGGCACTGAAAAGGCGGCGCTCGATTTCTACGCGCGGCCGCCACAGCCATGCAAGGAATGCCACAAGTCGAATGCCAGGGCCAATCGGCTTGCACGCATTGATGAGGCCCGCGCCTACGATAGGCGTCGTGGGCGCCTCCCTCATCGCGTTGCGGCAAGGACGGCTTACGCATTAACAACGGGCGGACGGGAAAGGGCTGTGGCAGCGAAGCGGCGGTACGCCGACAGACATGTCGGCAAGCGTACTGCACATGTCGCTCTACACAACGCCGTGAGGGATGGTCGCATCGCGAAGAAGCCCTGCCTTGTCTGCGAGACAACGGAACGCGTTCAGGGCCACCACTTCGATTACAGCCGGCCACTGGATGTTGTGTGGCTTTGCGCCCAGCACCACTCCGCGTTTCACAAGATCGAACGCGAAATCCAGCGAATGGAGGCTAAGGCCGCATGAGCGCCCGCGACCTCATCGACGGCCTGACCGTTCCCGAACTCCGGGACGCGCTATCGGCCTTCGTCTCGGCAGTCGATCGCTTCGACCTGCTCGGCGACGTGAAGCGACTGCACGCCGACCTACGTGATGCGTCATCGCTGACCGAGCGTCTGGCATGGGGCGAGTGCCGGGCACAGATGGAACTCCCGCAGACCGAGACACGGACCGTCCGGCACATCCACATCGTTCGCGCGCTCACGGACGAGCAGCGCGCGGCGATCAGGCGCGAGTACATCCCGCGACGGCGGGGCGGCAGGTACCGGAACGACACCGGGCCGACGATCAAGCAGCTCGCCGACCGATACGGCGTCAGTTACACGGCTGCGCGCAATGCGGTGAGGGAGGCTGCATGAACACAAAGACACCACCCTGCCCCTCCTGCACCCTCCCCGTTACCGGCCCGCATCGTGTCGCTGATG